>WNFV01000702.1_pt1 | contig 47966 bp, 44 predicted proteins | sample 5400101 | NCBI WGS metagenome assembly WNFV01 (sample SAMN13153361, study PRJNA577476) | soil metagenome | isolation source: 115 cm soil or saprolite under grassland replicate 1 | place: USA:California | collected 2016-06-15
ATCCCGAAGACCGGCCCGAGCGACGGTTCGCGCAGGCAGAGAACCGGCTTCGCGCCGACGGCGCCGAGCCCCTGCGTCAGCGAGACGGAGGTCGTGGTCTTCCCCTCGCCCGCTCTCGTCGGCGTGATCGCCGTGACGCAGACGAGCTTGCCGTCCGCGATCGACGCGCGCTTGTCGAGGGCGGACAGGTTGACCTTCGCCTTGTAGGGCCCGTAGAACTCGATCTCGTCCGGCTCGAGACCCGCGCCCGCGGCGACCTCGGCGATCGGCAGCAGCCTGGCCTGCTGCGCGATCTCGAGACTGGAGAGCATCTAGTGGGAGACCGCCGCAGCGGCGAGCTCGGAGACAAGGGTGTCGGTGCGGAAGCGCTCGAGTGCGAACGGGGCGATGAGTTGCGGCGTTCTGCCCGTCGCGACGAGCTCGGCGAGCGTCGTCCCGACGATCGGGGCCGCCTTGAACCCGTACGTCCCCCAGCCGCACGAGATCAGGAAACCGTCCACCTCGGTCACGCCGAGGATCGGGCTGTAGTCGGGACTGAGGTCGCACAGGCCGGTCCACTGGCGCAGGATCTTCGCGCTCTCGAGTTGCGGGAACAGCTCGAGCGTGTGCCGCGACGAGTACTCCAGGAACGGGAACGTGCTCGTGCCGAGGTACGTCGTGTACGGCTCGATTTCCGCGCCGATCAGGAACTCGCCGCGGTCGGTCTGGGAGATGTACACGTGCATCTGCGACGAGACGATGATCACGTCGAGGAACGGCTTCAGCGGCTCGGTCACGAACGCCTGCAGGATGTGCGTCGTGATCGGCAGCGGTACGCCGGCGAGGTCGGCGACCAGCGTCGACCAGCCCGCGGTGGCATTGATCACCGTCCCGGCCTTGACGTCGCCCCGGCTCGTCTCCACACCCGTGACGCGGCCATTCGACCGCTCGATGCCTGTCACCTTGGTGTAAGGGTGGATCTCGACACCGCGGCGGTCGGCTCCACGAGCGAGCCCCCAGACGACGGCGTCGTGGCGGATGATCCCGCCGGGCGCGTGGTAGAGCGCGCCCATGATCGGCCAGGTCACGTCGCTCGAGAGGTTGAGCTCCGGGCAGAGGCGTCCGACCTCGTCCGCGTCGACGAGACGGCTGTCGATGCCGAGCATCTGGTTCACCTCCGCCCGCTCGGCCATCGTGATCATGGCGCGGTCGGAGTGCGCGAGAGTCAAGTGCCCTTGCTGCGAGAACAGAAGGTTGAAGTCCAGCTCTGCGCCTAGCCCCTCGTAGAGCTCGACGCTGCGGCGATAGAACTCGGCGCCCTCGGGCGTGCGGTAGTTCGCGCGGATGATCGTCGTGTTGCGCCCGGCGGCGCCGGAGCCGATGTAGCTCTGCTCGAGGACCGCGACGTCGGTGATGCCGTGGTTCTTCGCGAGGTAGTAGGCGGTCGCAAGCCCGTGCGAGCCGGCGCCCACGATCACGACGTCGTAGCTCTCCTTCAGCTCCCTGCTGGGACGCCACATGCGCTGCACGCGGAAAACGTCTCTCATTCGATGCCCTCGAGCACGTCGAGGACGACCTCGCCGACATAGTGGGCGAACTCTTGTGGGAAGAAGATGCGGAACCGCGAGCCGTCGCCGAGCACGAGCGCCGGCACCTCTGCGACCTTCCCGGCTGCCGGTAGGGCCTCGAGATCGAGGTCGGTGAGACGCCGCATCGCGCGCTCACCCTCGAGCTCGAGACCGGCGAGAGCGCCGGTCATGTCGATCACGGTGCCCGGAAGCCGCGCCCGCAGCTCGGCACACTGCTCGTACGGACAGAGCACGAGCGCACGCCGCGGCGTGATCCGCACGATGTCGGCGTCGACATCGATCGCGCCGACGTCGGCGCGAACCTCGATCTTGCCGAGACGCGATAGGTCACGGACCGCCGTCGTCCCGGCCAGCACGCGCGCCAGCGGGGAGGCGAAGCGAGGATCGAAGAGGTCCTCGCTGCGGGCTCGATCGGGGGAGAGAAAGGCGAGCTCGGTCACGACCGGAGCTGCTCCCCTTCAGGGTCGAAGAACGGCTTGAGCCGCACACGCGCGCTCGCAGCACCGCCGTTGACTCTGATCTCGATCTCGGCGCCCTCGCGCGCCAACTCTGGGCGCACCCAGGCCATCCCGATTGCGCGTCCCAGATGCGGGCTCAAGCGTGCGCTCGTGACACGTCCTGCGGACCGGCCGTCGAGCACGATCTGCCCACCCTCGGCCGGCACGACGCCGTCCGTCATCTCGAAGCCGACCAGCTGCTCGCGGAAGCCGCGCTCCTGCACGTGCTCGAGTGCCCACTTGCCGACAAAGTCTTCCTTGTCGAGCTTCGCGATCCAGGGCATGCCGGCCTCGAGCACGTTCGACTCGGAATCGGTGTCCTGGCCGACGAGGATGTGCATCTTCTCGAGCCGCAGGATCCGCTGGGGCTCGAGCCCGAACGGACGGATCCCGAGGTCCGCGCCGTACTCGAGCAAGGTGTCCCACATGTATTCGCCGTACGGGCTCGAGAAGTGCAGCTCGTAGCCGAGCTCGCCGACGAACCCGATGCGCAGGATCAGGCACGGCACGCCCGCCACCAGTACTTCTTTGGCGTCGAGGTACGAGATGCTCTCGTTGGATGTGTCGACGTCGGCGAGCCTGCCGAGCAGCTCCCTCGAACGCGGTCCCGCGACGTTCACGGCGGCGAGGGAGCCGGTGAGGTTGATCGTCTCGACGTCCAGCCCCCAGACGGCGTTCCACCACTCGAACCACTCGATCACCGTGTCGGCGCCGGTGGAGGTCGTCGTGACGTAGTACTGCTCCTCACCGAGCCGCGCGATCGTGCCGTCGTCCATGATCCGGCCCGCATCGGTCCCGAGCACGCCGTAGCGGATTCGCCCGACCTTCATGTCGCCGAAGCGGTTCGGATAGAGCAGCTCGAGGAACCGTGCGGCATCCGGGCCTTGCACGAGCAGCTTGCCGAGAGTCGACACATCGATGACGCCGACCGACCGGTGGACGTGCAGCGCCTCGTTCCCGGCGTGCTCATACGAATGCGCCCGGCGCCAGAAGCCGGTCCACATCATCGTCGCGCCGGCCTCCTCGTGCCGATGGTGGATCGACGTCCGCTTGGTGGGCTCGTGACCACGGCCCGCGAGCAGGCCCAGCGAAACCGGCGCCCAGGGTGGGCGCGCCGTCGTCGTGCCGATTGTGGCCTCGTCCGTCTCATGCTCGCGAGCGAACAGCCGGATCGACGGCACGTGGCAGAGCCGGCCCTGGCACGGGCCCATCGTCACGGTCGTGTAGCGCTTCGCGAGCTCGATCGAGTCGAAGCCTTCGGCGATCGCGCGCTTCATGTCCTTCTCCGTGACGTCCTCGCAGACACAAACGAAGCAGCGGCTCACTTCCTCGGTGCCGTTGAAGCTGGCGGCAGGCACCGCCGCGGGCTCTACCTGCCCGGCGACGGACCCGACCGCTTCCACGTTCGGCGGCAGGTCGGAGGGCACGAAGATCCCGCGGTCCGCGTCGTACTCGATCCGCGCGCCGGCCTGAGCGAGGAGCGAGTACGCCGGCTGGCGCCCGCCCGACATCACGAGCATGTCGCACTCGAGCTCGCGACCGTCCACGACGACGCTGCTCAGCCGGCCGCGGCGCCCGCGCGCCTCGAGCATGCGTGGCGAAGCCGAGCGGAGATCGATGCGCTCGACGATGCTCGTGCCTGCTCGCCGTAGCTGATCGGCGACCGCAAGCCCGCGCTCGTCGGCCGACACGATCACCGCCCGTGCGCCGGGCTTCAGCGACCACTCGTCGACGAGTCTCCGCACGACCTCCGGCAGAAAAACGCCGACGAGGTCGTTGCCGGGGAACAACAGCGGCTGCTCGATCGCTCCCGTCGCGACGACGATCCGCTCCGCGCGAAAGCGGTACAGGACATTGCCGGCGTCGACGGGGACGAGACCGCCTTCGTAGATCCCGATCGCCCGAGCCGGGGCGAGTACCTCGAACTCGCCGTTCGAAGCGGCGGCGGCGCGCTCGTCGACGAGCACCACCTGCCGGCCCGCGGCCGCGGCGGAGCGAGCCGCCTCACGCCCCGACCGGCCGCCGCCGATCACGAGCACCTCCGCACGGCGATGCTCGGTGTCGAAGCGGCGCGAACGGCCGGCGTGCTCGTCCAGCCGCCCCAGGCCGGCGACATTCCGAAGGAACTTCTCGTACAGCGGCCACAGGCTCCGCGGACGGATCATCGTGCGGTAGTAGAAGCCAACCGGAGTGAACGGGCCACCGAAGTGGTCGACGGCGGCGAGCAGGTCGCGTTCGAGCGAGCCCAGCACGTTCTGCGCACTCACGTGTGCGCCCTCGCGCACCGGCTCCACACAGACGCGCACGTTCGGCACGCCGTCCACCCGCATCATGCAGTTCGCGCACCCGCCGGAACCGCAGAGCAGCCCGCGGCGGCGGTGGTACTTGAAGCTGCGGGAGAACACGCGTCGCCCCGACGCGAACAGCGCGGAGCCGATCGTGTCGCCCTCGAACCCCTCGACTGGGCGGCCTCCGAAGAAGAACCGCACTGGTCGGGTGCGGTCGATCCGCTCGCTCGGCTGTTCCGGAAGCCTCACCTGGCAGCCGGCATCTCGGCCGAGGCCTGCGGCAATTCCGTGCGCAGCACCTCGTTCGTGCGCGTGTCGCGGTCGGCGAGGAACCAGAGCTCGCACCCGAAGCGGTGGTACCACCACTCCCGCTGAACGCCGGCGACGTTGCGGCGGAAATAGACGTAGGCCGACAGCTCCTCCTGCGAAGGCGTCGCGTGCGGCCGGTGAGTCACTTCGCCTGCATAGGCGAACTCGTTCACGTCGCGCGGGCCGCAGTTGGGGCAGGGGAGCAGGAACGACATCTCTCGCTACGCCGAGTGGCGTCCCGGGATCCAGTCGGTGCCGGCGAGCGGCACGCGCGCCATCGCCGCGGCCTCGACCGTCAGCGCGACGAGATCCTCTGGCTCGAGGTTGTGAACATGCGACTTACCACACGCGCGCGCGAGCGTTTGCGCCTCGAGCGTGAGGACGCGCAGATAGTTCGCGATCCGGCGCCCGCCGAGCACAGGGTCGAGACGTGCCGAGAGCTCGTCGTCCTGCGTCGAGATCCCTGCCGGGTCGCGGCCCGCCTGCCAGTCGTCGTAGAACCCCGCCGCGCTGCCGATCTTCCGGTACTCCTCCTCGTACTCCGGGCTGTTGTCGCCCAGAGAGATCAAGGCAGCAGTCCCGATCGAGACCGCGTCGGCACCGAGCGCGAGCGCCTTCGCGACGTCGGCGCCGGTCCGGATGCCGCCGGAGATGATCAGCTGCACCTTCCGGTGCATGTCCAGCTCCTGGAGGGCGTGCACGGCGAGACGCGTCGCCGGGAGCGTGGGTATGCCAACGTGTTCGATGAAGACGTCCTGTGTCGCGGCCGTTCCGCCTTGCATGCCATCCACGACGATGACGTCGGCCCCCGCCTTGACCGCCAGCTGCACGTCGTAGTGAGTGCGTGTCGCGCCGATCTTGACGAAGATCGGCTTCTCCCAGTCCGTGATCTCGCGCAGCTCGTGGATCTTGATCTCGAGGTCGTCCGGTCCCGTCCAGTCCGGATGGCGGCTGGCGCTGCGCTGGTCGATCCCCGTCGGCAGAGCGCGCATGGCCGCGACGCGGTCGGAGATCTTGTGTCCGAGCAGCATCCCTCCCCCGCCCGGCTTGGCGCCCTGGCCGACCACGATCTCGATCGCGTCCGCCCGCCGCAGGTCGTCCGGGTTCAGGCCGTAGCGCGAGGGCAGCACCTGGTACACGAGCGTCGTCGAGTGGCCGCGCTCCTCCTCGGTCATCCCGCCGTCGCCCGTGGTCGTAGCCGTCCCCACCTCGCTGGCTCCGCGCCCGAGCGCCTCCTTCGCAGGGGCGGACAGCGCGCCGAAGCTCATCCCGGCGATCGTGACCGGGATCTTGAGCTCGAGCGGCTTCTTCGCGAACCGCGTTCCCAGCACGACGTCGGTGCCGCAGCGCTCACGGTAGCCCTCGAGCGGGTAGCGCGACACGCTGGCGCCGAGGAAGAGGAGGTCGTCGAAATGCGGGAGCCGCCGCTTCGCGCCGAAGCCGCGGATGTCATAGAGCCCCTCGCGCGAGGCGCGCTGGATCTCGGCGATGACATTGCGGTCGTAGAGGTACGACTCGCGCAGGCCCGGGTGCCAGCCGTTGGACATCAGTAGGCCGCCGCGTTGTCGACCTTGAAGTTGTAGAGCTGGCGTGCCGAACCGTAGCGCCGGAACTCCCGTGCATCGACGCCGTCCACGCCCGCCCGCGCGAGCAGGTCGGACAGCTCGGTGACGTGCTCGTCGCGCAGTTCCTTCTCGACGCAGTCGGCGCCAAGGCCGGCGACCTCGCCGCGCACGTAGAGCCGTGCCTCGTAGATCGAGTCGCCCAGCGCCTCGCCCGCATCGCCGCAGACGACGAGGCGGCCGGTCTGGGCCATGAAGGCGCTCAGGTGGCCGACCGAGCCCCGCACGACGATGTCGATGCCCTTCATCGAGATGCCGCAGCGAGCCGAGGCGTCGCCGTGCACGGCCAGCAGCCCGCCGTGGCCACTGGCGCCGGCCGACTGACTCGCGCTCCCGTCGACGATCACGGCGCCGGACATCAGGTTCTCGGCCACGCCGGGGCCCGCGTTCCCGTGCACGTGCACGGTCGCGAGCTTGTTCATGCCGGCGCAGTAGTAGCCGACATGGCCCTCGATCTCGACGTCGACCTCGGAGTCGAGCCCGCAGGCGACAGCATGAGCTCCGTTCGGGTTGAGGATGCGCCAACTCCGCGTCCCGGCCGCGAGCTCGTGCAGTCGCCGGTTGAGCTCGCGCAAAGGCGTCGACGCCAGGTCGACGACCTCCACTCCCGCGAGCGCCGCCGTTCCCACCGGGTCAGACGAGCGCCTTCTCCCACGCGCAGAGGCGTCACCTTGCGACGCCGACCGTAGAGGGCGTGCGGGCTCTGCCCGTGCGCCCGTCTGCTTTCCGCCAGCCCCACCACTCCGCCGCATCAGACGAGAGCCTTCTCCCAGGCGTATACGACGGCCGGCTCGGGCTCCCAGAGCCGTGCGTCGGACGCGCCGGGAAGAACGGCGATCGCCCGGTACTCCGAGGACATCGCAACCCAGTCGTCCGTCTCGGCGAGTACCGCGGGCTTGCACGCGATCGGGTCGCGCAACACCGCGAAGCCGTCGGCGGTCCCGACCAGGAAGGTGTAGAAGCCGTCCAGGTCGGCGAGCGACCCTTCGAGCGCCTCCTGGAGCGACGCGCCCTCGCGCATCCGCCACGCCAGATAGCCGGCCGCCACCTCGGTGTCGTTTTCGGTCTGGAACTCGATCCCTTCGCGGCGCAGCAGCTCCCGCAACCGGTTGTGATTGGAGAGCGAACCGTTGTGCACCAGGCAGAGGTCGAGCCCGGTCGAGAAGGGGTGCGACCCTTCGGTGGTGACCCGGCTCTCGGTCGCCATCCTCGTGTGCCCAAGGCCGTGGCTTCCTTCGATGTCCCCGAGCCGGAACTGCTCCACGAACGCCTGCGGACGGCCGACCTCCTTGTAGATCTCGATCACCCGGCCTGCGCTCATGATTCGCACGTCGGGGCGATGACGCCGGATCCAGTCCTCGACCTCGGCCGCCTCGCCCTCCACCACGAAGACAGCGTGATTCGCGCGGACTCCGGCTTCGTGCGCGCCGCCGAACGTCGCGGCAAGCTCGGCGCGGAGGGAGCCCCAGGACATCTCGGGATCGAACGAGTAGAGCGTCAGCTTGCTCGAGCCGCTCGGGGCCGGATCCCGGTAGACGGCGACCCCCGCGCTGTCGGGCCCGCGGTCGCTCATCTGCTCGAGCATCGCGGCGAGGTAGTCCCCGAGCTGAGGCTCGAGCTCGGGGGACTTGCAGAAGAGGCCGACTATTCCACACATATGGTGAGTTCCTACACTCGATCCACGACTTTAGGGGCTTTCACCTTAGTCAGGTACCCACTGTTCCACGCTGTCGTATGGAGCTTTCCTACATACGATTCAGAAGCGCGTCAGGTACTCCCGGATCTCCCAGGGCGTGACCTGCTCGTGGTAGCGGTTCCACTCGTCCCGCTTCACCCGGATGAAGTAGTCCACGTAGTCCTCGTTGCGGGCCCGGCCAAGCGCCTCGCGCATCACGTCGTCGGCCTCGAGCTCGTTGGTCGCGATCAGGAGGTTTGGGGGCAGCGTCTCGAGACCTCGCGCACGCAGCTCGTCGTGGGGGATCGCGTAGAGATTCTCCGAGTTCGGCTCGCCGGGGTCGATCCCGTTCTCGATCCCGTCGATGCCCGCCGCGAGAATCACAGCAGCCGCGAGATACGGGTTGCACGATCCGTCCACCGTCCGGTCCTCGACGCGGCCGGGGGCGGGAATCCGGAGCATCTGCGTGCGATTGTTGTACCCGTAGCTGATCCACACCGGCGACCACGTGGCTCCGCTCGAGGTCGACCCGAGCTTGAGCCGCTTGTACGAGTTGACCGTCGGCGCGGTGACCGCGCTGTACGCTTTCGCGTGCTTCTTCAGTCCTCCGATGAAGTGGTATGCCGTTTCGGAGAGGCCGAGACCGCGGGCGTCGTCCTCGTCGAGGAAAAGATTTGTGTCGCCATCCCAGAGGGACAGGTGGAAGTGGCAGCCGTTGCCGGTCAGGTCCGTGAACGGCTTCGGCATGAACGTCGCCAGCAGGCCCTGCTGCTGCGCGAGCGTATGCACCATGTAGCGGAAGAAGATCGCGCGGTCGCAGCTCGTGAGGGCATCCGTGTAAGTGAAATTCTGCTCGAACTGCCCGTTCGCGTCCTCGTGGTCGTTGGCGTAGTTGCCCCACCCGAGGTCGTTGACGTAGTTCGAGACCGTGCGCAGAAACTCGTAGTTGCGCGTCAGGCCCTTGAGGTCGTAGCAAGGCTTCTCGAGGTCGTCGAGCTCGTCGGCGATCTTGATGCCGCCGTTCCCGTCGCTGCGCAGCAGGAAGTACTCGAGCTCCAGCCCCATCATGAACTCGTAGCCGGCAGTCCGAGCCTTCTCGAGCTGGCGACGCAGGATCGTCCGCGGGTCGTACGGCCACTCCTCGCCCTCGACGGTGATGTCGCAGGCGAAGCGGGCGAGCGACGGTTCCCATGGCACCGGCGTGAAGCTGCGCAGGTCGGGGATCGCAGCGATGTCGGGATCGCTCGGAACCTGCCCGATCTCGCCGGCCGCGAACCCGGCGAAGCCTGCCCCCTCCGTGACTAGGTCATCGAGATGCACCGCCGGCACGAGCTTCGCGCTCGGGCGGGCGTACATGTCGACGAACTGTGCGAAGTAGAACTCGACCCCACGCTCCTGCGAGAGGCGTCGGATGTCCTCCACGCTCGGCGCGACCGTCGTCGCCATTCGAACCCTCCCTTCCTCGGCCTAACTAGGACGATAGCTCGCGCCCGACGCTGTGCCGATGGCGGCTTCCTACAGCCGCGCAGGGCCTGATATGTCGAGAGGCGCCGTCCCGAGCGCCTCCTGGAGCTTGACGAGCTTGACCGCGATCTCGACCATCAGCCAGTCGTCCCGCCGGAGGTCGATCTCCGAGATCTCCATGATTCGCCGCAGGCGCTGACGGAGCGTGTTCGGGTGGACGAAGAGGGCCTCGGCGCTCGCGCTGATGTTGCCGCGACGGTGCAGGAACTCTTCGAGCGTTCTGAAGAGCGACGTCGAACGCTCGCGGTCGTAGGCAGCCAGGCGCGCGACCGCCTCCTGGTGCGAGTCCCGAACGGCCCCGTCGAGCGACATCGGGAGCAGGTACTTGTACGGACCGAGCTCGTCGTAGGTCATCACGCTTGGCTGGGCCAGCAGCACGGTCGTCCCAAGGAGCGCGTGGCGCGCCTCCTCGAATCCGGCGGGAAAGCTCGCGGCCCCCGTGCAAATGTTTGAGACGCCGATCGCGACACTCCCGCCGAGCTCCGCCTGGACGCCCCGCAGGATCTCGAGCAGCCGCGGCCCCCCGGCGGACGGCACGCGGAGAAGCGCCCTCACCGAGTCGTCGCGCCGATCGAAGAGCGAGCCCGAGGCGACGCTCCTCAGTGCCTTCTCGAAACGGTCGTCGGCAGGGCTCGCGGCGATCACGAGATAGGGCTGGTCCAGGTCGCAGCCGAGCCGTGCGGCACGCCCTTCCAGTTCCCCAAGCACCTTGCCGCCCGCGAGCTGCTCGAAGAAGTCCTTGATCAGGTTCTTCTCGGTCAAACGCTCGATCAACTCGATCTTCTTGATCGCCACCGCGGTCTGGTTCGCAACGGCCCGCGCCAGATCGACTTCGGCCGTCCCCTGCGCCTGCAGGACCCCGAGCAGCTCGTCGCTCGCTACGAGCGGGATGGCGACTCTCGCCACCTGACCGCGACGCGCCAGTTCCGGGCCGAGCTCGGTGAGTGCAATCGTCGCGCGGCCCTCCGCCCCGGCCGGCGCGGAAGCGCGAAGTCTCAGCTGCTCGCTCGAAGGATCGAGTAGGTAGAGCCTGCAGGCGTCCGCCCGCAGGAGCTCGCGCGACCGGGACGCGACTGCGGGAAGGAGGTCGTCGAGCGTCTCCGCGGCGGCGATCGCCTCGCCCAGCTCCCGCAGGTGCTCGAGCTCGCCCACGCGCCGCCGGCTCTCCTCGTACAGACGAGCGTTTTCGATCGCGCCGGCCACGAGCGACGCGCTCGAGACGAGGAACTCGACCTCGTCCTCCGTGAACTCGCGCGGCGCCTCGGTGTGCATCGTGATCACGCCGATGAGCGCGCGGTCCTTGCCGAGGATGGGGACCGAGACGAGCGACTGGAACCGCTCCTCCTCCAATTCTGGGACGTGTTTCACGCGGGAGTCGGCCAGCGCGTTGTCGCGGATGAAGGCGGGCTTCTTCTGCTCCGCCACCCACCAAGCGAGCCCTTCACCCCGCTCGAGGACTATCCGGCCGGCGTACTGGCCGTACGGCTCGCCCGCCGCCCGCAGGATCAGCCGATCGCCGCCCTCATCGACGAGGTAGACGAAGCAAGCGTGGACCGCGCTGGCGTCAGAGAGCAGGCGGACGACGGCCTTGAGGACTTCGTCCAGATCCAGTGATGACGACGCCGTCGAGATGATCTCGTGCAGGATCCGGCTCTCGTTGGCTGGGGCTGCCGCGGTCGCCACCGGGGGATCGTACTGCGATTTCGCCGCACAACGTCACGATTGAGTCGAGTCACGATCTCGGGCCGGAGTGACGCTTCTCTGAACAAGCACTGGTCGAACAGCGGAGAATGCCCAGGACGCCAACATCAACGGGAAGGATGGGAAGGCGATGGCGAACATCCTCTGCGTCCTCTACGACGACCCGGTCGACGGGTATCCGCCGTCATACGCGCGTGACGACATCCCGAAGATCGAGAGCTACTACGACGGACAGACCACGCCGACTCCCGAGAGGATCGACTTCACGCCGGGTGAGCTTCTGGGAAGCGTTTCGGGCGAGCTCGGGCTGCGGAAATTCCTCGAGGAGCGCGGGCACAAGCTCATCGTGACCTCCGACAAGGACGGGCCCGACTCGGTTTTCGAACGTGAGCTCCCGGACGCGGAGGTCGTGATCTCACAGCCCTTCTGGCCTGCGTACCTGACCGCCGAGCGAATCGCCAAAGCGCCGAACCTGAAGCTGGCGCTGACGGCAGGAATCGGCTCGGACCACGTCGATCTCCAGGCGGCGATCGACCACGGCATCACTGTCACCGAGGTCACCTACTCCAACAGCATCAGCGTGTCCGAGCACGTGGTGATGGTGATCCTCACCCTCGTCCGCAATTATCTCCCCGCCCACCAGTGGGTTCTCGACGGGGGCTGGAACATCGCCGACTGCGTCTCCCGGTCGTACGACCTCGAGGGAATGCAGGTCGGCACCGTGGCCGCAGGGCGGATCGGCTCGGCCGTCTTGCGACGGCTGAAGCCGTTCGAGGTCGGGCTGCACTACACCGACAAGCACCGCCTTCCGACCGAGGTCGAGGAGGAGTTGGGCGTCACCTACCACCCGGACGTCGAGTCGCTGGTCCGAGTATGTGACGTGGTGACCATCAACGCCCCCCTGCATCCGGAGACCGAGCACCTCTTCAACGACGAGTTGATCGGCAAGATGAAGCGCGGCGCGTACATCGTGAACACCGCGCGCGGCAAGATCTGTGACCGGGATGCGATCGCGCGGGCGTGCGAAAGCGGTCAACTCGCGGGCTATGCCGGCGACGTCTGGTTTCCCCAGCCGGCCCCGCGGGATCATCCCTGGCGGACGATGCCGCACCACGGGATGACCCCCCACAACTCCGGCACGAGCCTGTCGGCCCAGGCACGGTACGCCGCCGGCACCCGCGAGATCCTCGAGTCCTGGTTCGACGGCCGCCCGATCAGGGAGGAGTACCTGATCGTCGACGGCGGCAAGCTCGCCGGCGCGGGCGCCCACTCCTATAGCGCAGGCGATGCGACGGGCGGCTCGGAAGAGGCTGCGCGGTTCGGAGCCCGATGAGGTGATGCGGCGAGGCTGGGCGATTGGCCTCCTTTAGCCTCCAGGAGCCGGTCGAGCGGTTCCTCGACCGGATCGCTTCGGCGGAGCCCGCGCCGGCCGGCGGCTCCGTCGCGGCGGTGGCCGTCGCGATGGCGGCAGGCCTCGTCGCGATGGCTGCGCGCCTGGCGCACGAGTGGCCGAAGGCGGGTGAGGTGGTCGAGCGCGCCGAGGTGCTGCGCTCGAGGTTGGCGACGCTCGCGCTGGCGGACGAGGACGCTTACGCCAAGGTGATCGAGGTGCTGCGGTTGCCGCCGGACTCACCCTCGCGAGCCGCGGAGCTGGAGGCGGCGCTCTCCGGTGCCGCCGACGTGCCGCTCGCGGTCGCCGAGGCGGGAGCGGAGGTTGCGGTACTTGCCGCGCTCGTCGCGCAGGAGGGAAACGATCGGTTGCGAGGTGACGCGCTGGTGGCGGCCGAGCTCGCGCAGGCCGGGGCGCGCGGGGCAGCCGAGCTAGTGGCCATCAACCTCTCCGGCCGCGACGATCCCCGAGTTCAGCGTGCGAGGGACCTCGCGGCGGCGACGCAGCGAGACCGATGAGTTTCGCGCCGGCGCCCGGTCTGACAATCGAGAACGAGACCAAAGATGGGAGTAACCATGGGAAGGATTGTCGTAACCGAGTTCGTATCGCTGGACGGCGTCATGGAGGACCCCGGCGGCGCCGAGAACTTCAGGCACGGAGGTTGGAGCTTTGAGATCGCCCGCGGAGAGGAGGGCGACAAGTTCAAGCTTGACGAAACGTTCGCGTCCGAGGCCCTGCTGCTGGGGCGGGTGACCTATGAGGGCTTTGCCGCGGCTTGGCCGTCGCGGGAAGGCGAGTTCGCCGACAGGTTCAACAGCATGCCCAAGTACGTCGTCTCCTCAACTCTGGACGAGCCGGAGTGGAACAACTCAACGGTGCTGAAGGGCGACGTCGCCGAGGAGGTCGGGAAGCTGAGGCGGGACCAGGACGGCGACATCGTCGTCCACGGCAGCGCCCAGCTCGTGCAAACGCTGACCGAGAATAACCTCGTCGATGAGTTCCGATTGATGGTGTACCCCCTTGTGCTGGGAGGGGGCAAGCGCCTCTTCGGCGAGACGAGCGACAAGAAGCCTCTCCGGCTAGTCGACTCGAAGGTGGTCGGCGACGGCGTGACCATCCTCATCTACGAGCCGGTGCGCGAGGAGGCGAAGGGGTCGGACTCCGACTAGCTCACGGCCGGGCTTCGGTAGAGCCCGCGCGTCCCGACGGCCGCGCGGGCTCTACCGCGTCGCCTAGTGGATGCCGCCGATCTCGACGTTCGTGAAGATGTCGGTCTGCCCGAGCGGTGGGCCGGCTGTGTTGCGACCGTCAGTCCACACCGGGTAGACGACCTGCGTCGATGCAGCGATGGCGTTGTAGTCGCCGATGAAGCAGCCACAGCTGAAGAACGCGTCGTCCGGGTTCCACGACACGCTCGAGATGTCCCAGTTCCTCCAGGTAGCGCCGTCGTTCGACGAGAAGGCCTGGAACGTCTCCATCATGGTGTTGTGGGGGTCGTTACGGTTGTCGAACCAGATCGCGTGCAGGTTCCCGGCCTCGTCGACCGAGAGCCATGGGAAGTACTGGTCGTTCGGCGCCGCCGCGCCACCTGCGGTTGTGCTGATCGTCTTCGCGTCAGACCAGGTCGCGCCAAGGTCACGCGACTGCTGGAACGAGATGTCCGCGCCGGACGTCTGACGGTTCACGTTGTTCTGATACGCGAAGTTCAGCGATCCCGTCACCGGGTTGAAGACGAGCGAAGGCGAGATCGGCGCCCTGAACTTCTTGGGGTTCAGCTTGTCCTGCGGGTTGGGGTTGTCGGCGAACTGGCCGGGCTTGTCGATCTGGACCGGCAGCGAGTACGTGGCTCCGCCGTTCGTCGACCGCTTGAAGAAGAAGCCGCGGTCCAAGCCGGTGTTGCAGTCCTCGAGCGCATACGCGATGTCGAGGGCGCCTGTGCTGTCGACGACCGGCATCGCCCACTGGTTCGCGCCCGCGCCCCGGCCGTTACCGGCCGGATCGTCCGCGACGACGGCAACGTTCGTCCACGTCGCGGCCGACGCATCTGCGGGGATGTCGTCGGTATACGCGGCCTGCACCGGGCAGTAATCGCTTCGCCCGCTCGGCAGCGTCATGTGGAACTTGATGTACGTCATGTAGAGCCGCCCGTAGTGCGGGCTCGACGGGTTGTTGTCAACCGCGAGCAGCTCCTTGTCGTAGAAGACCGTCTCGTCCCAACCGTCGCCGGTGCGGTTGGTGTTGACGAGCGACGCCTTCGTCGAGTCCGTCCACGTCGCTCCATCGTCCGTCGAGCGCCAGACCTGCACCTCTGACTCGCCGGCCCCGAAGAAGCAGAGCGTCGCGAGGTAGAACGCTCCGTCGCGCACGCTGTAGACGACGGAGGGATCGCCGCCGAAACAGCGCGTGCCGACCGATGTCTTCGGGTCCTTGAACGTGCTCGCCCACGTCTGGCCGCCGTCACTCGTGTTCCCGATCCAGTCACCGTCGCCGACATAGTCGTTCGATGCCGCAACCGCGATCATCGGGTTCGACGGCTTGTATGCAACCGAGGTCTCGTTCTGCGGCAGCGGCGGATCGCCGTCTGCGTTCATCTGGACGTTCTCGAGCGTCGCCGCCGCGGCCGCGACGAAGCCGCTCACGCGCACCTCGCTCGCCGCGAGCCGCGCGCGCACGCCATTCGAGATGCCGCCGTCGTAGTTCTGGATGTGCTTCACCCAGAGCGGCGGGTTCGCGCCTTGAGCGGTCATCCCGGCTGTGAGCGCGGCTACGAGAATCGCGCACGCCAAGGCCCATCTAAAGCATCTGAGCATGAATCCTCTCCTCTCCCTCGAAGCTCCCCACCCGGCTGCCCGGACAATATTGGGTTAAGCGGGAGTTGGCAGGCCTTCGATCGCGTGCAGGGCGCGCTCCATCTCGCCCTCGTCGAGGGCGACATCCTCCAGCTTGCCCGCGAAGTAGTTGTCGTAGGCCGCCATATCGAAGTGGCCGTGGCCGGAGAGGTTGAACAGGATGGTGCGCTCCTCGCCCGCCTCGTCGGCCGCCCTCGCAACCTGAAGCGTTCCGTGAATCGCATGTGCGGCTTCGGGCGCGGGGAGAATCCCCTCGCTTCCCGCGAAGAGCACCGCCGAGGCGAAGACATCGTTCTGGAGATATGCCTCGGCTCGGATCAGTCCGTCGCGCACGAGCTGCGAGATCAGCGGAGCAACTCCGTGGTACCGGAGCCCGCCGGCGTGGATCGGAGCCGGGACGAAGTCGTGCCCGAGCGTGTGCATCGGTACCAGCGGCGTCAGCTTGCTCGTGTCGCCGAAGTCGTACGCGAACAGGCCGCGCGTCAGTGTCGGGCAGGCCGTCGGCTCGCAAGCGAGCACGTCGATCTCACGGCCCGCGATCTTCTCGCGCAAGAACGGAAACGCAAGGCCGGCGAAATTCGAGCCGCCGCCAACGCAACCGATGACGACGTCGGGGAAGACACCTGCGAGCTCCATCTGCGCGAGCGCCTCCTGGCCGATCACGGTCTGATGGAGGAGAACATGGTTGAGGACGCTCCCGAGCGAGTAGGCCGTGTCGTCACGTCCGGCCGCGTCCTCGACCGCCTCCGAGATCGCAATCCCGAGACTCCCCGGCGAGTCCGGGTGCTCCTCGAGAATCGCGCGGCCGGACTGCGTCTCCTCGGAAGGGCTCGGCACGATCTCGGCGCCCCAAGCCTTGATCATCGACCGCCGGGCAGGCTTCTGCTCATAGGAGACCCGAACCATGTACACCTTGCATTCGAGCCCGATCAGCTTGCACGCAAACGAGAGCGCACTTCCCCACTGGCCCGCGCCGGTCTCGGTGGCGAGACGCGTCCGTCCTTCCTTCTTGTTGTAAAAGGCCTGAGCGACCGCGGTGTTCGGCTTATGGCTCCCCGGGGGGCTGACGCCCTCGTACTTGTAGAAGATTCGCGAGCGGGTCCCGATGGCCGCCTCTAGCCGCGACGCACGGTAGAGCGGCGTCGGGCGCCAGAGGCTGTAGATCTCCAGGACCTCCTCCGGGATCGCGACCTCCGCCTCCTCGCTCACCTCCTGGCCGATCAACTCCATTGGGAACAGCGGCGCGAGATCGTCCGGCCCGACGGGCTGCCCGGTGCCCGGATGGAGCACCGGCTGCAGGGCCGTGGGCATGTCGGAACGGATGTTGTACCAATGCCGCGGGAGCTGCGATTCCTCGAGGAGGAACTTGGTCTGTCCCCCGGCGCGACTGCGCATCTGCTGCACCTCGCGAGCATAAAGCGTCACTGGGATCAGTGCAGAGAATCGACTCCAAGCCCTCTAGCCGAGACGGTAGATGTCGAGTACCCCGCTCAAAGCGTGCTGATTTGCATCTCCCTCGGGAAGCGCAATGCGGCCGTCGGCGACGATGGCGCTGTTCCAGTGTCCGCCGGCGGCAGCGAGCGTGCTGAGTTTCTTGCGGCCGCGCAGCAGGTAGATACCGAGGCCGCCGGTCGCGTTCTAGGCGTACAGCAGGCCGCCGGCGACAACCGGGCTCGTTCCGGGAGTATTCGTCGACCACGCGGGCCGAAGGCGGCCACCGACGAGCGTCCAAGCCGCGAGACCGGCGTTGTCCGCGACAAAGAGCCACTTCTGGCCGTCGGCGTGCAAGACGGCTGGGGCGGTGAAGAGATCGGTCGCCCCGTGTGTCGAGATCGTCTGTAGCTCGCCGCCTTTACGCCCGGCCGGTGAGAGCTTCCTCAGGCTCAGCAGCCGGATCTTGCCGTCCTTGCCCCCTGCGCGATATAGCCGCTGCCAAGGAGCACGAGTGGTGGTAAGGGATCGGCACCGCCTGGAGGTCGTAGTCGAGCCTTCGCGGAACGAACGAGCAGATGACGAAGTTCCGGCCCTGGAACGTCTGATGTGACGGTGGTTCTGCGGACGACGTCGCGAAGGCCGGATGTCCGCTCGTCACGCGCTCGCGACCGCGTACACAGGCCATTCCCCGAGCCCCTTGAGCTCGCGCATGCCGCGCGGCTCGAAGTCGATGCCGCTTCCCGCAACGAGGTCCCTGACGGTTCCGCTGACCAGCACCTCGCCGCCATCGGCGTGCGCGGCCACGCGCGCTCCGATCACAACTGTGAGCCCGCCGAGCTTGCCGTCAATGACCTCGCACTCGCCGATGTGGATGCCGACGCGGACCTGAAGTCCGATCTCCGTCACGCTATCGCGGATCGCGCATGCGCAGCGGATCGCATAGACCGGGCCATCGAACCCACTCGCAAAGAAGCCGTCCCCCGCCGTATCGATGGCCCGTCCCGAATGGCGCGCGAGCTCGCGGCGGATACGGGCGTTGTGCTCGCGCAACAGCTCCGGCCAGCGTGGTCCGAGCTCGACAGCCTTCCCCGTCGAGCCCACGAGATCTGTGAAGAGCACAGTCGCCAACACGCGATCCGACTCGACCAACTGGCGCCTCGACTCAATCAGCGCTCGCGACGAGAACACCGGAGCCTTGTGCAGGACGTCGATCACGATCGCCCTACCTTCAGGAGCGGCCGCGGAGCGGGAGGAGCCAGGGCAGCGTCCTAGGGTGCGGCAACTCGAGCTCGGCGATCTGGCCAGGGCGGTTGCACAGGTGTTGCCCTGCACACCGTGCTTCGAGGGCGCGAGCCGATCCGGCTGGGGACTGCGCGGGGATCCATCGAGGGCCTTCATCTCGCCGTCGACGATATGGCGCGGCCGGGAAAGGTCGCCTCGGGGGAATGCCTACTTCATCCCTACCCTTGCGACTCGCCGCGCCCTGTCCTGCGCTGCTGACCCGCTCGGAGCGCTCGACAGGAGCCTGTCCACCGATGCGGGTGAACAATCGACTAGGGAACTGCACCTAGTCGGGTGTCTGTGACTCCGTTACGATCGTCACGTGCTAGTAGGTCGCGCGGCCGAGCGCGAGCGCATTGACGCGCTGTGCGCCTTGGCGACTACCGGCTCTGGTGGCGCGCTCGTCGTGCGCGGAGAGCCGGGAATCGGCAAGAGCGCGCTGCTCCGCGACGCCGAGGAGCGATCGGAAGGCATGCGCGTGCTGCACGCGCGCGGGGTCGAGGCTGAGGCCGAGCTTCCCTTTTCAGGTCTCTACGAGCTACTACGCCCTCTCCTCGAGCTGCTCGAAGAGATTCCCGAACGCCAGGCGGCTGCGGTGCAAGGCGCGTTCGGGCTCGGCCCACCGCTCGATGCGCGACTCCTCATCGGCGCCGGGACGCTCAGCCTGCTGGCCGCGGCCGCCGAGGAGCAGCCCCTGCTTTGCCTGATTGACGACGCGCACTGGCTGGACGCGGCCTCTTCGGATGCATTTGTCTTCGTCGCACGGCGGCTCGAGGCGGACTCTGTAGCGATGTTGTTCGCGGCTCGTGACGGGGACCCGCGAGTGTTCGAGCCCCCGGGGATCGAAGAGATCGTCGTCCAAGGGCTCGAGCGCACCGAGGCAGTCGAGCTGCTGCGCGGATCTGGATTGCCGGAACAGGTCGTGACCGACCTGCACCGGGCGGCGATAGGAAACCCGCTGGCATTGCTCGAGTTGCCCAGCGCTCTGAGCGAGAAGCAACGGACAGGACGGGAATCGCTGCCCGAGCCCTTGCCGGCGACGAAGGCGATCCAGGCGTCATACGAGCGTCGAATCCAGGCGCTACCGGAGTCGACCCGGCAGGCGCTGGTCGTTGCTGCGGCAGAGCCTTCCGGTCAGCTCGCCGTGATCGAACGTGCCTGTATTGCGGTCAAGGTCGACCCGTCAGCTCTTGCCGCGGCCGAGGACGCACGACTGCTGGCCATCCTCAACGCGCGCGTGGTCTTCCACCACCCGCTAGTGTCGAGTGCCGCCTACCACGCCGGCAGACCGACGGAGCGACGGCTCATCCACGCTGCACTCGCAGACGCTGTCGGTGCCGAGGATGCCTCGCGGCGCGCGTGGCATCTCGCGGAAGCGGCTGCAGGTCCGGATGAAGAGGTGGCCGCTACTCTCGAGGACGCGGCCAGAGCCGCGTATGCGCGCAGTGGCTACCGCTCCGCGGCCATGATGCTGGAGCGCGCGGCGGGGCTGACGCCGGCCACCGAGCGACGAGGCGAGCGCCTGTACTTCGCGGCGATCATGCACTTTTACAGCCATGGGATCGCGCGTGCGCTGACGCTGCTCGACCAAGCGGAAGGACTCGGTGGCGCCGACGAAGTGCGTTTCAGGCTCCTGCGCCTTGCGCTGTGGTACTACCGCGACCCGCGGCGCGCGGCGACCTTGTTGCTGGAGGAAGCCGAGCAGCCGGGGGTGAAGCCGCACGACGCCGCGCTCGCAGCCGCTTTGGCCGCCTGCTTCCGAGCCTTCCTGCGCGACAGTGCAGGCTCCCTCGAAGCGGCCCGACGGACTCGCGAATACGCAGACCGCAGCGAGAACCCTGCCGACCCGCTGGCTGGGCTCGGCGCCGGCAACGGCTTCGTAGCGGCCGGGCAGCCAGGGGAAGCCGGACCAATTCGCGAGCATGCGATCGCGCTGCTGAAGGCGCGAGAATGGCGTTACGAGCATCCCGAGGACTGGGTGCAGGGGTACAGCGGCGTCTACGCAGGCGGCACGCTGATACTGCTCGGTGAACACGAGGCCCTGCACGACCGCATTGCAGCGCTCTCGGCCGAGTTCGTGCCGGGTGACGAGGTCGCGCTCATGCTCGCACGTGGGTTCCTCGGCACAGCTGACTATCTCGCAGGGCGCTGGACCGAGGCGCGAGTCGGGATCGCGGAGAGCCTTCGGATCGCGGCAGAGATCGGCTGGCTGGGGCCGCAGGTCTACGCCTACGTCAGGATCCTCGCCCAGCTTGCGGCCGCCCAGGGATTGGACGAGGAGGCACGCGCGCAGGAGGATGCCGCGGCTCCCTACGCGGGCGTGGCCTGGGCGAGCCACGTCGGCGCGGGCGCACTCGGGCTCCTCGCGCTCGGCCGCATGAAGTACGCAGAGGCGGTGGAACGCTACGAGGCGGAGGTACTTCCTAGAGTCGGACCGCTTCTCCTCTACCACGACCTCGCGGACGCGATCGAGGCATACCTTCACGCGGGGCGGCCGGCGGATTTCGCACGGTGGCTCGACGGGTTCACTGCACAGGCGCGCGAGAGTGGCTGGCCGTGGGCGCTCGCGCGCGCGGCACATCTCGAGGCGCTATCGGCCGACGACCGCCCGTACGAGAAGTGCTTCGAGGATGCACTCGAGTGGCACGACCGCGCCCGGCAGCCGTTTCTGCGCGCACGCACCGAACTGGCCTACGGCGACCGGCTGCGCCGCGAGGGGCTGCGCCGCCAGGCCCGGGACCACCTCCGCGCGGCACTCGCAACTTTCGAGGCGCTCGGCGCCACACCGTGGGCCGAGCAGGCCGCTGCCCAGCTGCGCGCGACCGGCGAGCATGTTCGGCAGCGCAGCGACACGGACACTTCTGAGCTCACACCGCAGGAGCTCCAAGTCGCTCTCATCGTCACCCGCGGGGCCACGAACAAAGAGGCAGCAGCACAGCTCTTCCTCTCCCCCAAGACGATCGAGAAGCACCTCGGCTCGGCCTACGCCAAGCTCGGGCTGCGCTCGCGCGCAGAGCTCACGCGCGTCTTCGCAGCTCGAGATCAGGAGGGCGCTGCGGTGGGGGTCCGCGCGTAGGCCGTCGATGCCGGCCGAGTGGCCCAGCGGGGACAGCTTCGACGCCGTCATCGTCGGCTCCGGCTTCGGCGGATCCGTCATGGCCTATCGCCTCGCGCAGGCGAAGCTCGACGTGTGCCTGCTCGAGCGCGGCAAGAAGTGGCCGCCCGGCTCGTTTCCGCGCACACCTTTCCAGTTCTCGCAGGCCGCCCTGTGGGACCCGAGCGAAGGTCGGCACGGGCTGTTCGACATCTGGTCTTTCGGGGGACTCGCTGCGCTCGTCTCGAGTGGGCTCGGCGGCGGCTCGCTCATCTATGCCAACGTGATCATCCCGAAGCCCGAGCGCTGGTTCGCCGAGGTGGAGCAGGATGGCATTCGCAGGTGGCCGATCACTTTCGACGACCTCGCGCCGCACTACGAGGAAGTGTTCCCATTCCTGAACCCGGTGGAGTACCCCGAGCACTACCGGGACACAGCAAAGACGCGTGCGTTCTACCGCGCCGCCGACAGCCATGGCCTTGATCCGTTCTATCCGCCGCTCGCGGTGACCTTTGCCCCATCGAAGGAAAAGACCGGAACGCCATTCGGGGATCCGTCGCAGAACCTGCACCACGCACAGCGCTACACCTGCCGGCTCGTCGGCGAGTGCGACGCAGGCTGCAACTTCGGCAGCAAGAACACCCTCGACTTCACGTACCTGTCCGAGGCGGAGCGGCTCGGCTTGGAGATTCGATGCCGGCACGAGGTGAAGGCGTTCGAACGGTGCAACGGCGGGTTTCGGATCGAGGTCGCTGATCATTCAAACGCCGAGAAAAGAAAGCGCGGGGCGCCGCCCGAGTGGCGCGTGATCTTCGCCCGGCGACTGATCCTCTGCGCGGGCGCGCTCGGCACTCCGCACCTCCTGCTGCTGAACCGCACCGCCTTCCCTCACCTCTCTCCGCAGCTCGGCTCCCGTTTCTCCGGGAACGGCGACTTCATTGCCTTCGCTGCCCGCTCCCGGAAGCCGATGGACCCTGCACGCGGGCCGGTCATCACGGCGGCGGTGCGCATCCCCGACGTCCTTGACGGCGGCGACGGCCCCGGTCACTACATTCAAGACGGCGGCTATCCCGCCTTTCTCGCGTGGGTGGGCGAGATGCTTGCGCTCCCGCGCGTAGCCTGGGCTGGCCGACGAACAGCGCTGAAGATCGTCTGGGGCAAGCTCACCGGCCGCCCCGATTCGAACCTGAGCGGCGAGTTGGCCGCACTGCTCGGCGCACCCCGGCTCGCGGGCGGCACCTTGCCCCTGCTCGGAATAGGACGCGAACAACCCCAGGGGCGAATGCGACTTCGGAACGGCTTGCTCGACGTCGAGTGGTCCTTCGCGGACGCGCGGGCCTACTTCAACCACGTGCGCTCGACGCTCAGGGAACTCGCGGACGGGCTCGAGGCCGAGTTCGAGGACAACCTCCTCTGGCGACTGAATAACTCGATAACGGTGCACCCTCTCGGCGGTTGCCCGCTCGGCGCAACCCCAGCGGAGGGAGTGGTGGATCCCGTCACAGGTCAAGTGCACAACTATCCGGGCCTCCACGTCGCGGACGGCTCCGTGATGCCTGGAACTGTCGGCGCGAATCCCAGCTTTACGATCGCGGCGCTCGCGAACCGATTCGCCGACGCGATCCTTAAGGAAGAGGGCAAGCTGTGAGTGACCGCGAGCCGAAGCGTGCGCTTATACTCGCCGGCGGCGGGCTCAAGGTCGCGTTCCAGGCGGGTGTGCTCCAGGTCTGGCTCGATGAGGCTGGGCAGCAGTTTCACCTGGCCGACGGCGCCAGCGGCGGCGTCTTCAACCTCGCGATGTGGTGCTCGGGGAAGACCGGCACGGAGATCGCCGACGCGTGGCGACGAACGAATCCACTCGACTTCGTGTCGGTTAACCCGCGCCCTTGGATCGCGGTGTCGTCGCTCGAACGCTTCAGGAAGAAGGTCCTGCCGGCCTGGGGAATCGACTGGCAGAACATCGAGAGGCCGGACGCGACGTTCAACGTCTACAACTTCACCAAGCACCAGCTCCAGACGAGGCGGCCGGACCAGATGAACGACGAATGGCTGCTCGCCTGCGTCTCGCTCCCGATGTGGTTCCCGCCGGTCAGGATCGACGGCGACGTCTACATCGACGCGGTGTACGCAACCGACGCGAATCTCGAGGCGGCGATCCACGCCGGTGCGAACGAGCTCTGGGTCGTGTGGACCGTCAGCACAGGGGGCCGATGGCGGAACGGCTTTGTGAACCAGTACTTCCAAACCATCGAGAATGCCGCCGTTTGGCGCCTGAAGGACATTGAGCAGCGGATCAAGGCGAGCAATGCAGCGATCGCCGCGGGTGGAAAGGGAGAGTTCTGCGAGCGCATCGAGCTGAAGATTCTCTCCGCCGAGGTCCCGCTGCACTACCTATTTGTCTTCAGCGCCGACCGGCTGCACGAGGCGGTCGAGCTCGGCGTTCAGCAGGCGCGGGCATGGTGCGCCGAGAACGACATCCCGTTGCCCAACGTCCCGCCGCAGCAGCCGCAAGAACCCACGCACCTGCGATTCACCGAGAGGATGGGCGGCACGATGGCGTTCTGCGCCGACACTCCCGAGCGCGGCGCACGCGCTGGTGCGGAGAGCGGCACCGACCTGGCAGTCCGCCTGACGGTCGATGTGGGCGGAGTGCGCCGCTTTCTCGTCGACCCGCGGCACGAGGCGCGGCTGACCGGCTGGGTCATCAGCGACGCCCTCGGTGGTCGCCTCCCCGTCGAGAGCGGGGTGTTCAACCTGTTCGTCCACGAGCAAGACACCGGGCTCCGGAAGATGCTCTATCGCGTGTTCTTCCGCGACCGTGCCGGACACATGCTCACGCTGAAGGGCGAGAAGCTCGTGCCACGGGCCTCGGCACCTCACATCTGGCGCGATACGACAACGCTCTTCACGCACGTGCTGCGCGGCCGGATCGAGCCCGGCGGCGATACCAACGCCGAAGTCGCCGCGGCGGGCGTCATCCGGATCACGCTCCCCGGCCTGCTGCGCCAGCTGTTGACGTTCCGCGCGTCTGGCCCGGGCCGCGTTCGTGCCGTTGCCGGCGTCGGCCTTCTCGGCCGTTTCTTCGCGTTCTTCGTCGGCACGCTTGCGCGCGTCTACCTGCGGCGCTGATGGCACGCGTTCTGCTTCCGCTTCCGGACCGGGACTTCGATGTGACCGAGGTGGCCGTCCCCTGGCGCCTGCTCACGTTGGCCGGGCACGAGATCGTCTTCTGCACCGAGGCGGGAGGCGCGGCGCCCAGCGCCGACCCGCGACTGCTCGAGGGAGTGATCTTCGGTCGGCTCGGTGCCCGGCCCCAGGCCTGCGCGTTTTACCGTGAGCTCGAGCGTGACGAGGCATTCCGAAAACCCCTCTCGTGGAACGACGTCGACCCTAGTGCCTACGACGGCCTTCTTCTTACGGGCGGGCACGCGCCGGGGATGCGGCAGTACCTGGGCGCGAAGCGTCTGCACGAGCAGGTGGCGGCCTTCTTCGCCCTCGGCCGCCCGGTGGGCGCGATCTGTCACGGGGTGCTCGTCGCCGCGCGGAGCCGAGACCCGTCCACCGGGTGCAGCGTCATCTACGAGCGCACCACAACGTGCCTCGCGAAGTACCAGGAGTTCTTCGCCTACCTCTTGACGTTCTTGAAGCTCGGGCGCTACTACAGAACCTACCGCGCCTACGTCCAGGACGAAGTGAAGGCCTCTCTTCGCAAGCCGGCTCGCCAGTTCAAGCGGGGCCCTCTGACCTTGACGAGCCGCGACAGCGAGACGGACTCCAGTCCGGCGTTCGTGATCGTGGACGGGAGCTACGTCTCAGCCCGATGGCCTGGTGATGCGTACACCTTTGCCCGCACGTTTCAGGACCTGCTCGAAGTTAAAGCGTCAGCGGGACCAACTGACTCTTAGAAGTGGGAGGTGACCCCGGCCGGATCCTCGTCGGCCGTCGCGGGCGCACCCGGCTCCTCGTACCACGAGTACGCGTACTTGCCGTCGTCCAGGTCCTTGGCGAACTTCGTCAGCTTCAGCGGATAGAAGGTGTCGCACATCACGGCAAGCTCGTGCGTCTCCGTCATCCCGATTGACTTCTCGGCCAGGCCCGGGTGCGGGCCGTGGGGAATGCCCGAAGGGTGAAGCGTCACGGAGCCGACCTCGACCCCCTTGCGCGAGCCGAACTTGCCGGAGACGTAATAGATCATCTCCTCCGATTGCAGGTTCGAGTGGTGGTATGGGATCGGCACCGCCTGTGGGTCGTAGTCGAGCCTTCGCGGGACGAACGAGCAGATGACGAAGTTCCTGCCTTGGAACGTCTGGTGTGACGGAGGCGGCTGGTGGATGCGGCCGGTGATCGGCTCGAAGTCGTGCACCGAGAACGTCCACGGGTAGAGGTACCCGTCCCAACCTACGACGTCGAAGGGGTGGTAGTCGAGGAGGTACGTCTGGTAGCCGCCGCGCACGCGCACCTTGACGGGGAACTCGCCCTTGTCGCGATGCGTGTTCAGTTCCGCGGGCGGATGGATGTCGCGGTGATAGTACGGCGCGCCCTCGAGCATCTGCCCGTACTGGTTCCGGTAGCGCTTTGGGATCTCGATCAGGCCCGGCGTTTCGAAGACGAGGTAACGCTGCTCGCCCTCCGACTTGAAACGGTACGTCGTGCCGCGCGGGATGACGAGGTAGTCGCCGTCCTTGTACGGGACGTTGCCGAAGATCGTCTCCAGCGTGCCGGTTCCTTCGTGCACGAACACGACCTCGTCGCCCTCGCCGTTGCGGAAGAAGTAGTCCATCTGCTCCTTCGGGCGCGCAAGCGAGATCTCGACGTCGTTGTTCCACATCAGCAGACGGCGGCCGGTGATCTCATCGCCTTCCGCGTCGATGTCGTAGGTCTTGAAATGGCGGTGCGCGTGCGCGTCCGGAACCCATTCGTCGCGCTTGATCTCCTCGAAGCCGCCGATCTTCATCACGCGGCACGGCGACTGGAGGTGGTAGAGGATCGACTCCATCCCGACGAAGCCCTCCATGCCCATGACCTCCTCGGTCAGGAGCGTTCCGTTGTCGCGGAACTGGATGTGACGCTTCCTCGGGACGTCGCCGAGGCGCTGGTAGAACGGCACGGTTAGAGGATATCGGCGGTCAAAGCGGCGAGGCGGCTCCCTATCGCCGGCGCGAATTTGAAGCCGTGCCCGCTGCACGCGGAGCCGATCACGACCTTGCCGCGGCGCTCGAGGATGAAGCGCTCGTCCGGGGTGGTCGTGTACATGCACGTCTCCGCCCCAACCGGATCCGGGTCGGCATCGGGGTAGGTGCGGGCAACCCACTCGGCGACGCGGTCGACCACCGCTGGATCGGGCTCGCCCGGCTCGTCAGGACCGACAGCTGCTCCACCGTGATGTACGCCGGCCTTGAGGCCGTGCAGCGGGTCGTGCAACGAGTAGATCAGGTGGCCGCGCGTCTCCGGATCCAGCTGCGCGACTGCCGGAAGCGGATCGCCTTCCCGGCGGAAATACGCAAGCGTCTCGCGCGTGGTGTGGACCGGCAGGTCCGGGAAGAAGTTCCCGATCCACGGGCCGGCGGTCACCACGATCACCTTTGCGTCGAGTTCGTCGAGAGACTCGACACGCGTCTCCTCCTCGAGGCGGGCACCCTGCGCCAGCGCGCCGTCGACGAAGGCTCGGTGCGCGAGGTCGGCTCGGATGATGCCGGCCTCCGGCTGGAAGAGCACAGTCCATCCGTCGGGCACGCCGACCGGCCAGCGGCTCCGTGCCCCGTCCGCATCGAGCAGTTCGTACGCGGCTCCGGCGGCCGCGAGCGCGTCTGCCGAGCTCTGTGCCGAGCTCTCGACGAGCTCGAGCAGGCCGTTCAGCTCGATCAGCTCCTGCCCCGACTCCTGCTCGAGCTCCCGCCACCCCGCGAATGCCTCCTTCGCCAACTCGACGAACTCGACCTCCGGGTAGGCGAGCCGGACGATGCGGGAGCGGCCGTGGCTCGAGCCGTGCTCGTTTCCGACGCGGAACTGCTCGACGAGCAGGACCTCACGGCCCTGGCGCGCCAACGCGTACGCAGCCGCAGAGCCCATGATCCCTGCCCCGACGACGACGACCTCAGATCGCATCCGGATCAAGCTACGGGGTTTTGCAGAATGCCGATTCCCTCGACCTCGAGCTCCACGACGTCGCCCCGTTGCAGCCAGCGCCCGTCGCCGTGTTCAAGGATGCAGCCTGTCCCGACCGTGCCGGAGCCGAGGATGTCCCCCGGACGCAGGTGAGTGTTCCGCGCGGCATGCGCAACGATCGCATCCCACGAGTGGTACATGTCGGCGAGGTTTCCGCGCGATCGCTCCTCGCCGTTCACGCGCGCGATCATCTCGCCGCTCGTGCCGTCGAACTCGTCCGGCGTAACCAGCACCGGCCCGATGGTGGTGGCGAAGTCCTTGCCTTTCGCAGGGCCGAGCCCCACCTTCATCTCGGCCCGCTGGAGATCGCGCGCAGACCAGTCGTTCATGATCGTGAAGCCGGCGATCTGTTCGTCCGCGCCGATGATCGCCGCGACCTCGAGCTCGTAGTCCAGCTCCTGCGTGTCCGGCGGGTACGGGATCTCCTCCTCCGACCCGTAGATTGCCGCGGGGTTGGAGAAGTAGAAGACCGGGATCTCGTACCACTCGGGCGGCACCTCCTGGCCGCGCAGGGCGCGCGCCGTCTTCACGTGCTGTTCGAAGGCGTAGAAATCGCGGACGGCGGGTGGATGCAGCACGGGCGGGCGGAAGTCGACCTCGGCAAGCGGATACTCCGCGTGTCTGCGAGCCTCGCCGCCACCCGTGAAGTACGCCTGGAGCGTCTGTGACGCGAGCTGGATGACGGTCTCGCCCTCGATGATCCCTGGCCAGCCGCGCTCGAGCTGCAGATCCTTCGGAGTGAACATGCAAAGTTTCACGACACTCTCGTCACCTTCACGTCGCCGTGCCTGGCACCGGTACGTCTCCGAGGAGCCCGCTTCGCCTCAGAGAACGCTCTGTCGCGTGCGTTACTCGCAACAGTTTCGTACCCGTGCCTGGCACCGGTACGTTCCGGGAGCCCGCTCCGCATCACGGTTCTGTGTGCACGATCACGTCGGCGATGTCCGGACGCGCGCGCCTGATGCGCTCCTCGATCTCACTTGCACGCGCATGCGCTTCGGCGAGCTGGCTCGAGGGATCCAGCCCGAGCGTCAAATATGCAAGGAGGCCTTCGTCGGTGCGGACGAAGCGCAGCTCCCGCGGCTCCTCGCCCGTGATCTCGCGAACGATACGAAGCACGACGTTCCGTTCGGCTTGGTCGTCCTCCATGGTCTTACCCTCCACCGCCTCGCCCAGCGGCTCGATGTGCGTCTGCACCGAGTCGACCTCAGGGACGGCGGCGGCGATCGCGCTCTCGACCTGATTCGCCACTTCGTGCGCCTCCTCTAGCGTCACCTCGCCGGGAAGCTTCAGGTGCAGCGACACCTCCGTGTGACCGCCCACGTCCAGGACGCTGACGTTGTGCACTTCCCGCACCGAAGGGACTCCGAGCGCAGCCGCATGCGCGCGGTCGCGGATTGCCGCCTCGTTTTCCTGCGGCTCGACGTGGACGACGACGTCACTTCCCGGTAGAGCGGCGTTGAGCGCATCCTCCACGCTGTCTGCCGCCGCATGGCCCTGTCCCACGGCCGCGCCCGGCGGAACGGTGATGACCACATCCATGAACTGGCGCGGCCCTGCCTGCCGCATTCGGAGCCGCTTGAGCGTAACCGGCGGCTCGACCCCCGCGATCGCCACACGGGCCGCCTGCTCCGCATCCGCCGGTGCGCGATCCATCAGGACGTCCACATTGCGCTTCATCAGCCGGGCGGCCGCGAGCAGAACAAGAATGGCTACAAAGAGGGCGGCCACGGAGTCCGCGCGCTTGTAGCCCTCGTGCACGAGCACAAGCCCGAGCAGCACCGCGACAGATCCGGCGAGGTCGCTGGCGAAGTGGAGCGCGTTCGACGCCAGCGCCGCGCTTCGGTAGCGACGGGACGCGCGCCACAGGACGGTCGTACGACTGATGTCGACCGCGATCACGATCCCGAGCACCGCAAACGCGTACCACCTGGCCTCGACCGTCGGGGGGCGACCGCCGGCGAGATGGGTGACCGCCCGCCAGGCGATGAAGCAGCTGGCCGCAACCAGGATCGTTGCCTCGGCAAGAGCGGCGAGATGCTCGGCCTTCCCGTGTCCGTACTGGTGCGAGACATCCGCCGGTCTTACCGCGACACCGACCGCGAAGAGCGTCAGCAGCGCCGCGACGAGGTCGGTTCCCGAGTGCAATGCCTCCGAGATGAGGCCCAGGCTGTGCGAGGCGAGGCCCGCGCCGAGCTTGAGCGCGATGAGCAGGATGGCCGCGACCACCGAGACGAGCGCAGTCCGTCGTTGCGGATCCACCCGGCTAGTGAAACAGAAGAGCCCGCCGGTGAGGCGGGCTCTTCGCGACTCTTCGTATCCCCTGAAGCTACGAGCTGGCGATGTCGCCCTGGAAGTGCTCGACGAGCGACGTCCCTGAGCCCTTGCCCCTGTCCTGCCAGTGGCGCACGATCAGCTTCGGCCGATTTGCTGCGCGGCTCGGCGCTGTGTAGTTGTAGTTGAACTTGCAGTCCGTGCTGTTCGTCGCGCCGTCGCACGAGAACACCGCACCGGCGCCGAAGAACGCCGTAATGAAGTCACTCGTGAAGCATGCAGTAACACACGTCGCGTTCTTGTTGAACGTACCGCCCGTGATCGTGCCCTCGAGATAGCCGCCGAAGCGGCCTGTCACGCCGGCGCGAATGAGCTGGCCGTGCTTGCTCTTGTTCGCGGGGCAGTTGCCCGGGCTCTTACCGGCAACGGTCGTGAACGTCCCCTTGTCTACGCGGCGAAGCCGGAAGCTGCCGTCCTTGTTCTTGTGCAGCTGATACGTCCGCTTCTCGGTCAGAGTCGCCCACGGCTCGGTCCCGTCGCAGCGACGGTCTGTCGTCGTGAGCTGGAAGCTGAACTTGTTCTTCCCTTGTGCCTTGCCTTTGCCGTTATCGCCCGGATCGGCGAAGCCAGACGCAGAAAGCGTCAGCACCCCGACGAGCAGAACGAACGGAATCAGAATTCGGCGCATCTGTTTTCCACCTCTTTTGCTGGGATTTAGAGTCTGTGGAGTAGATGCTGCGGGGCCCGCAGCCTTGCGGTCTGCCCCGGAGGAACCTAGGTGACGCTAAGGGTCACTCAGAGATTGCCGCGGAGGGCCTGCTCGCGCTCGATCGCCTCGAAGAGGGCCTTGAAGTTCCCCTCGCCGAAACCGCGCGCGCCGTGCCGTTCGATCACCTCGAAGAAGAGCGTGGGGCGATCCTGCGCGGTCTTGGTGAAGATCTGGAGGAGGTAGCCGTCCTCGTCGCGGTCGGCGAGGATCCGCAGCCGGCGTAGGTCGTCCCAGTCCTCGCCGATCTCGCCGACGCGATCGGCGACGTCCTCGTAGTAGGCGTCGGGCGTCGCGAGGAAGACGATTCCCTGGTCCTGCAGCGTCTCGACCGTGCGGACGATGTCCTCCGACTGCAGAGCAATGTGCTGGACGCCGGGGCCGCCGAAGTACTCGAGGTACTCCTCGATCTGGCTCTTCCGCTTTCCCTCGGCGGGCTCGTTGATTGGGAACTTGATCTTCCCCTGGCCGTCGGCCATAACCTTGGACATCAGCGCCGAGTACTCGGTATGGATCTGCTCGTCGGCGAAGTGAATGATGTTGGTGAAGCCCATCGTGCGCTCGTAGAACTCGACCCAGTAATCCATGCGGCCGAGCTCGACGTTGCCGACGACGTGGTCGATTGACCTCAGCCCGACACCTGTGGCGGGCCGGCCGTTCGTACTCGCGAGTTCCTGAAAGCCGGGGAGGAACGGACCGGTGTAGTCCTTGCGGTTGACGAAGGTGTGGACGTTCTCGCCATAGGTCGCGATCGTCGCCAGCTCGACGCGCCCGAAATCGTCTTCGACCCAGTGAGGGTCGACCACGCCGCGTGCACCGCGTTGCACGGCCTGGCGGTACGCCTCACCCGCGTCCGGGACGGTGAGCGCCGTGTCCTTGACACCGTCCCCGTGCGTGCAGGCGAACCGGGTGATCTCGCTGTCGCCGCGCAGACCGCTCGTGAGCACGAAGCGGATGTCGTCCTGTTCGAGCAGGTAGGAAGCACGGTCGCGCACGCCTGTCTCAGGCCCGGCATACGCGGTCTTCATGAAGCCGAGCGCGTTCTCGTAGTAGAACGCCGCCTGTTTGGCGTTGCCGACGTAAAGCTCGAGGTGGTCCCACCCGTCGATGGGCATGAAGTCCGCGTTCTGCCCCACCCCCTTAGCTTACTCGGCAGGTGGCACTGGTACCGGCCCCCGCCACGACGCCAGGACGATCCCGCATGCGATCGCCAGGCCGCCCACGATCTGCACCGCCGTGATCGGCTCCGACAGCAGCGCGAGGGCGATGAGTGCGGCGAGGAACGGCTGCAGGTTGGCGAACAGCGACGCCCGCGAAGGGCCGACGCGGTCGATGGCGGTGAACCAGAGCAGGTTCGTGATCACGAGCGGCCCGATAACGGCGAAGGCAAAGCCGATCCACACGAGTGCACCGAAGTGGAAGCTTTGATCCGCGAGTTGCCGCGACCCCGCAACGAGCAGCGCAACCGTGACCGCCAGCAGAAAGACTGCACTCAGCCTGAACGGTGAGTACCGGCGCATGAGCGGGCCGATCGCGACCGAATAGGCTGCCCACGTCGCTGAGCCACCGACCGCGAGCAGGTCGCCCTTCAGGTTCGCAGACAGCTTCCCGCCCGATCCGACCGCAACGAGCGCGACCCCAGCAAAGGAGAAGGCCGCCGCGATCCAGAAGCGGAGCGGCAGGTGTTCGACGCCGCTTCCGCGGGCGAAGAGCGCAGTGAAGATCGGGAGCGTCCCAAAGAGGAGTGCCACGGTCGTCGCAGTCGTGAAGCGGAGGGCGTAGACGAAGCTCAGCTGGTTCGCGAACAGGACTCCGGTGGAGAAGACGATGATCGGCAGGTCGCGGCGCGCGATCCGCAGCGAGCCTTCCCAGGCAAGCGTGATGCCGGCGAAGAGGATGGCCGCGCACGCATAGCGGGTCGACGAGTAGGCGAGGGGGTGGAAACCGTGGTCGAGGAGGTACTTCGAGACCGTGAAGTTGAACGCCCAGAGACTGACCGTCGCGAGGAGCATCAAATCGGCGGTCGGGCGGCGCACGGAGGCCGCACGCTATCGGCTCATATCCCTCGATCGAGGGAGAGGCGCGGCCCTAGAAAGCCGACTTCTAGAGGGTGCCTCTGCGCACCATCTGTTGGCTTCTGCTTGCCGTCGTTGCCGGTTCGACGATCGGCTTCAAGATTGCCCTGCCCGGCTCCGCTTCCACCCCGGTGCGGGCCGCGTCAGCTACCCCGAATGCAGCGCAGGCGCCGTTCTCGTTCGCGCCGCCGAGCGGACGGCCCGTAACCCCCGTGGGCCTCGACACCGGAGGGCCATCGAGCCCTGGTCTCCGGCCCGCCACAGACGTCAGTGGAAGCACGGCCTCGAGTTACGGCTCGCGTTCGACCGTGGCCGGCGCCGCAGATGTCACCTTCAACGCGCCCTACGTGAGCGACCTGAGATTCCTTGCCCTCCCGAGCGTGACCTCTGAACCCGCGGCCGGCTCGCCGACCGACACGACGACGACGACGACCACGACGACGCCCGCCCAGCCCGTTGGCCCTCCGCCGGAGATCGAGAACGTGCACACCATCTCGCTTACCCCGTTCTCCGCGACCATCGCCTGGCACACGAACGTGCCGGCGACGTCGCGCATCGCGTACGGCCTCGATGCACCGGTCATCTGGACGGCACCGAACGGCGCGGCGACCGAGCACCGGGCAACACTCACCGGGCTGACGTTCTCGAGCTCGTACAAGGTTGCGGTCACCGCCGTGAACGAGGGCAGTCCGACACGGGTCGATGAATATGTGCTCACCACGCCGGGCCTGTCCGGCCCCGTGCAGCTGACTACCTCCAACGGCGTCATCGAGCTCAACGGCCAGCCGTCATTCCCGAAGCTGGTCTGGGCGCAGTGCACCGACGCGGTTGAGGCGAATCTCGCCGTCGGCATCGACTTCTTCATGGGCAACGGCTGCGGTACCGGCGCCGACCTCGCGACTTGGGTGTCCGGCCGAGCCTTCGTCCTTGCCAACGCACAGGCGCCCGCAGCAGCCCGCGCCGGCACGGTCGGGACGCACCTGCCTGACGAATGGGACACGCATCTTCCCGGCGACCTGACGACTGCCGACGCGCTGCGCCTCGTACCGGAGATTCCGGGATCCGGGCCGCGCTTCCTCACGCTGACGAACCACTTCTACAGCCACGCCAGCCCGCTCCCGCAGGGCAAGGGCATGTATCCCGCTCTCGCCGCCAGCGCCGACGTACTCGGGTTCGACCTCTACCCGCTGCAGAACTGGTGCCGTTTCGACAGCTTCGGTGACGTGTTCGACTCACAGCTCGACCTGGTCGCGCTGGGCCGGGGCAGGCCGACCTTCCAGTGGATCGAGGCGCGCCGGATGGACTGCATGGGCGACCAGCTCGATCCGACTCCGGAGACCGTTCGGGCGGAAGCCTGGCTCTCGATCGGTGGCGGCGCGCACGCGATCGGCTACTTCCCGAACAACTGGAGCGTCGAGGTGGGCGCAGAGATCGCGCGCACGAACCATGAGATCCAGGGGCTCGTCCCTGCGCTCGTCGAGCCCGCGATTGCGGCGAGCGTCCCGCCGGGCAGCTATGTGAAGGCAGGCGCCCGCGAGCACAACGGCGCCGTGTACGTAATTGCAGTGAATGCGAGCCGCAGCGCCGCGACAGCTTCGATCAATGTCCCGGCCCTGGGCGGCCGCGTGCTTCGGAGCCTCGACGGCCAGCGCACGCTCACGGCGAACGGCGGGTCGTTCACGGACTCATTCGGGCCGCTGGAAGTACGGGTGTACGTCGCCGCACCCCTCTAGCAGCAGTCCCTTCGCGCGACTGCTTAACGCGTCGAAGCCGAAAGCGAAGCGGAGGTCACGCGGGCGGTGAAGATCTCCTGATCCAGGTGGCTCCTGTCGCGCGCATCGATCCACATCGGGTGAGCGACCCCTCCTGCGGCGGCGAGTCCTGGGTAGCCGCCGTAGGCGATGTCATCACCGAAACCGGCCCGGATCGCGTCCGCCCAGAGCACGAATGCATTTTCCGGCTGTCGGGCGACGCGGACCGGCTGCGCCCAGTGTCTGCCGTCCCGGGAGCGCGAACAGAGGAACCAAGCCTGCTTGCGCTCCGAGTCGCCTGTCGTGTCGTAGAAGCAGGCCCAGAGCTCGCCCGTTTGCGCATCGACGGCCGACGTTGGCCAGAACTGGTCCGCAGGCTTCGTTTCCGAGGGGCCGATCCGCCCGCGCCACAGTGGCTGGAGCTTGGCGTCGAAGACCGCGATGCCGACATCCCACGTCTGATTCGGTGAAAGCGAGGCGTACGTGACGTAGGTTCGACCGCGTCCGACCGTGACAGTCGGATTGGGGCCGAGGCAGCTGATCGCCTGCTGAGCGAACACGTACTTCCCGTTACGCAGGCAGTTCGCGGCGTTGTTCAGCGCCAAGGGCGCGGCCTGTCTCACGGTGAAGTGGCGTCCGCCGTTGGCGGAGCGTGCGAGCCAGACTCCAAAGCGCGCGTCGACGCCCGCGACATACAGCTTCCCATCTGCGGCCGCTGCGCTGACCCACTGCGGATACGAGAGCTTCCGGTCGACCACATGCGGCGTCGACCAGGTTCGACCGCCGTCGCCGCTCGAGCTCAGCACCGTCGTCTCGTAGGCCGGGCCTAACAGCCTTGACCAGACGACGTAGACGCGGCCGGTGCCGTCCACCGTGATCGCAGGCTTGTCGTCAAACCCGTCCCGAATCGCGGGTGGGGCCACGCGTCGCACGATCCACGCTGCTTTGGGACTCGGGCGGGAGGCGACAACGAGGTACGGCGTGAGGCCGATCCCCCTTCTGCAGATGGACTTCTCGATGAAGGCGACGTATTGACGGCCTGCGGGAGCGAGCGCGACCGCCGGGTCTCCCCAGGCACACGTGAAGGGCGTCAGCGATGGGCCGAGGCGGGAGGTCCACGTCCGCCCTCCATCGCGCGAGTCGTACAACCTGATCTGCGGCAGGACCGAATCGTTCGACGCCGCGAAGAATCTTCGCGGGTCGTCGGGGGCGACGGCGACCGCCACTTCGGTCTGTGCGGCGGGGGCTCGTGAGAGCGGGTGGACGTCCGATCCCGCCGCCGCCCACGGGCTGTGCGCGTGGTGGACGCTGAAGCGGTAGATGGCGCCCCCCACCGCTGCGATCAGCACCGCGATGACAAGCGCCTCGAGCCCGAACTTCAAAGTCGCGCGGCGACGAGACCCGGCATACGGAGAGCGGGCACTCTTGCGCGCAAGAACGACGGACGGCATGGGCCAGCGCGGTCGAGCGACTTGCCGAACGCGTTCCAGCGAGACCCATTCGGGGGCGCGAATCTGAAGCGCCCGCCTCCGCAGCGCCGGCGTCACTCGCCGGCGTCGAGGCCGGAATGCTCTTGCCGATAGAGGACGGCCCGAACCGGAAGCGGGATCGAGGCTGTCACGCAGACCTTCCGCAAGGAAGCTGATCGCCACAACGATGAGGACGATCGGCAGGCCCGGGAATGTGATGCCCCACCAGTGGTGGAAGCCCTCCGTCTGCGCCTGTCTCAGCACGTCTCCGATACTCGGCTTCGCCTGCAGTCCGGCCAGGTTCGAGAAACCGAATCCCAGGTAGGCAATCGTCACCTCGAGCACGATCGCCGTCGCGATCATCAGCGATGCCGCGGCTGCGAGAGGCGCGACCGCGTTGGGAAGCACGTGGCGCATGATGATGCGCAGATCGCTCGCTCCCGAGGCACGCGCAGCGTCGACGAATTCCTTCTCCCGCAGCGCCAGCGAAGAGGCCCGCAGGACCCGTGCCACGGACGTCCAGAGCAGGCAGGCGATCACTATCGCGGCCTTCTGCGCCGTGTTCGCGTGCAAGAAGGCGGCAGCGACGAGCACCACGGCAAGGACCGGAAGCGTCAGAAGCAGGTCCGTCAAACGCATCAGCGCGTTGTCGACTATCCCTCCGTAATAGCCGGCCAGGGCACCCACCAAGATCCCGATCAGGGACGCCAGAGAGCCCACGAGCAGCGCCATCTGCGCCGACGTGCCGACCCCGTAGATCGTGCGGCTGAAGTAGTCACGTCCGAGTTGATCCGCACCGAATGGGTGCGACCAGCTGGGGCTCGCGTTGAGGGCGTGCAGATTCACCTCCTGGTAGCCGTACGGAGCGAGCCTCGAGGCAAGCAACCCGACCGCGAACATCAAGACGAGCACGATCAGACTGGCGACGGCGACACGATTCTGGAGAAAGCGTCCAAAGGCCCGCGACCAGTAGCTACGCGCCACGCCCTCGAGCGCCTGGTCGCCGAGCTCGCCGAGTGGCGCGGGGGCAGTCGCCCCGAGCTCAGCTATGACGTCGCCTCGGCGCGCACTCCCACTGGGATCTCAGACGTGAATCCAACGACGCAGTTAGGCTTTCTCCCATGCAAGAGCCGACCAAGGAGGACCTCGACGCACTCGTCGGACCGGCGACGCCGCATTTCGCTCCCCAGCTTAGGGCGCGCATCGAAGAGCTCGTGCTCCACCTCCCGGACGGCCACCCGGTGAAGAAGTACGCGCGGGAGAAGATCCAGCTCCTCGAGCGGCTCGCCTTCGCTTCCTCCAAGGCCGACGAGGGCCCGCGCGAGCCCAGGTCGAGGCCCGGATGGAACGAGATCCCGAGCACTGCGCCCGCGCACGAACCGCTCCCCGGTCGGAAATGAGTCCGGTCAAAGGCCGGTCGGCCCTGGTGACGGGCGGGACCCGGGGGATCGGCAAGACGATCGCGCTGCGGCTTGCTTCGGAAGGCGCTGCGCGCGTCGCCCTCGGGTATATGCGGAACGATGAAGCTGCCGAGGCGACCGCGGAAGAAGTCCGAAAGGCCGGCGCCGAGCCGCTGCTGGTGCGGGGCAACGTCGCGTCGGAGAAGGTGATTGCCGAGCTCGCGTCGCACGGGCCCTATGCCATCGTCGTGCACAACGCAGCCACCGGGGTGATCAAGCCCGCGCTCGAGACGGAGGACAAGCACTGGGACTGGACGCTGAACGCAAACGCGCGTGCCCTTCTGTCGCTGGCGCGCGCATGCGCGCCGGACATGGAGAGCGGCTCGTCGATCGTCGCGATCTCTTCGCTCGGCGCACAACGGGTACTCGAGAACTACGTGCTGGTCGGGACGTCCAAGGCGGCGCTCGAATCGGTTGTGCGCTATCTCGCCGTCGAGCTTTCGCCGCGCGGCATCCGAGTCAACGCCGTCTCCGCGGGAGTTGTCGAGACGGAGGCGCTCGATCACTTTCCGAATCGTGAAGAGATGTTGCGCGCAGCGAAAACGCGAACGCCTGCGGGCCGGCTCGTCGAGCCCGATGACATCGCCGGTGCGGTTGCATTCCTCTGCTCGCCCGACGCGCAGATGGTGCGCGGGCACACCCTTATCGTCGACGGCGGCTACTCGCTACTCGCCTGATGGAACCGACCGACCACAACCGACGAGCCTGGGACGACATCCATCAGCGACGCGCAGCGGCGGTGACCGGCGAGCGCGGCCTTCCGAACCAGGTCCGCCACGCGCTGGCCGACCTCGAGAAGAAGCGCGTCCTCGACCTGCAATGCGGAACGGGCGAGTCGACGGCCGAGCTCGCGGAGCTTGGAGCGATCGTCACCGGCGTCGACTCTTCCGGGCAGGCGCTCGAGGTCGCGCGCGAGCGCTGGCCTTCCATCCTCTGGGTGCAGGCCGACCCGCAGGCACTGCCGGCCGAGCTGCGGCGGGCCCGCTTCGACCTCGTGTACGCCGGGCTCGGGTCACTCCTGCAAATCACCGACATGGAGGACTGGATGCGCGGTATCGCGAGCGCACTGCGCGCCGACGGTGAGCTTCTGCTCTTCGAGGAGCATCCGGTCGCCCGGTGCGTGGACGGATTGATGCACTGGCGCGAGAGCTACTTCGACGAAAGCTCGCGGCGGCTGGGCCAGATCGTGAACGCCGCCGCACGCGCGGGGCTGGCGCCGCGGGCGCTCGAGGAGTATCCCTCGCGCAGCGACGGCTTCCGGCACCACGACGCGCGGATCCCCGGGACATTCCTGCTCTACGCACGGAAGTCCTGAGCTTGGAGCTCACGTACGAGTGGCGGGGTGATTTCGACAACGCCGAACTAAACGCGCTTCATGCCGAGGCGTTCGACCATCGACCGCTCGAGGACGACTGGAAGGCGCAGGTGCAGGGACATAGTCTCGGCTGGGTTTGCGCACGCAACGGCGGTGAGCTCGTCGGCTTCGTCAACGTGCCCTGGGACGGCGGAATCCACGCCTTCCTCCTCGATACGATGGTGGCTGCGAGGGCAGGCAGACAGGGGATCGGGACTCGGCTCGTCGAGGTCGCAGTCAACGAGGTGCGCGGTACCGATTGCGAGTGGCTCCATGTCGACTTCGACGACCACCTGCGAGCGTTTTACTTCGAAGCTTGCGGTTTCACACCTACGAACGCCGGACTCATCAAGCTCGCTTGACTCACTAGCGACGAAGGCCGTTTGGCAACCGCCGCCGCGGGGGACGTGTGACCCATGGGACTACCCGTCAGCCTGATCCTGATCGCCGTGGGCGCCATCCTCGCGTTCGCCGTGAACCAGAGCGATCCGAATCCCCCAGTCGACGTCGACGTCGTCGGCTGGATCCTGATGCTCGTCGGGCTCGTCGGCGGCCTGCTCTCGCTCCTGCTGTGGGAGCGCTTGGGGCCGGGCGCCTTCGGCTGGCACCGCGGTGGCTACGCGGGCCCTCCTGCGGGCGACCCCGGGTATGCCCCGCGCCGCCGCACGGTGGTCGAGGAAGAGGAAGCGCCACCGCCGCCCGGCCCTCCCCCGGCCGGCCCTCCGCCGCCCTAGCGGGCTAACCGACTGAACGCTTCGTCCAGCTCGTCGTCCGTCAAGGTAAACGGCGGCGCAGCCTGCATCAGCGCGTGCCGGCCCTCGACCGCCGGAATGGGAATCACGAGCACACCACTCCTGTGCGCGTGCGCAGCGTTCTTCCTCTTCGTGCGCAGGAGTCCCTTGCCGTGCCAACCTGCAGCGGCAAAGCGTTGAGACAGCTCATCGACCCGGTGCAACAGCTTGGGCACCTCGTCGAGCACGACGAGCGCCGCAGCGCACGCCAGCGGATTGCCCGAATGCGTGTGCGTGTAGAGATCCTCCTTGCCGAAATCCCACACCTGCTCGAGATCGTTTTTCACGAAAAGCGCCGCCGAAATCGGCAACCCACCGCCGAGCGCCTTGCCGACGCAGAGGACGTCCCCCACGTCGGAGCCAGGCCACATCTCTCCGATGCGGCCGAGGCCGGTGAAGATCGCATCGACCACGAGCAAGGCGCCTCTCTCGTCGCAGCGCGAGCGCAGCGTCGGTAGGAAATCGTCCGGCGGGACGCGTGCACCCGCCCGTCCTTGCACCGGCTCGACGATGACGACTCCGGCGTCTTCGGGTAGCGCGCCCGTGTCCTCGCCGTACGTATGTCGGTAAACCGGCCCCGGCAGCCACGGTGCGAACGGCTCGCGAAAGCGCTCGAGCCCGGTCGCTGCGAGCGCGAGCAGGCCCGTGCCGTGGTACGCGCCGTCGAACGCGACGATGCCCGGCTTGCCGGTCGCAAGCAGCGCCGTGCGCAACGCGATCTCGACCGCGTCCTCACCGGTGACGCCGAGCTTGGCGGGCCAAGGCAACGCGTCGCGGAACCGCTGGGTGACTTCCGCCTCCGCCAGGTCGCCGAGCGCGTGCAGGACGGGTGCCTCGGCGATCGCTGCCGCGATCTTCGGGTTGCGGTGCCCGAGCGCCGCAACCCCGAAGCCTCCGGTCAAGTCGATGTACTCGCGCCCTTCCGCGTCCCAGACGCGGCACCCTTCAGCCCGCGTCCAGATCACGCGCCGTTGCGGCGGCCGATCAGGCGCCCGAGCGTGTCCGCGGCGATGTAGCCGGCGATCTTGGGGTTCTCCTGCAGGCGCCGCAGCGAATAGGCGTACCAGTGTCGCCCAAACGGGACGTAGATCCGCAGCCGATGGCCCTCGCGCACGAGTTCGTCTCCCAATCGGGGGCGCACGCCGAGCAGCATCTGGAACTCGTACTCGGCACGCGACAGGCCATGTTCGGCGACGAGGCGCCGCCCCTCGTCGAGCAGCCACTCGTCATGCGTCGCGATCCCCACGTACGAGCCGGCATCGAGCAACGCCTCGAGCGTGCCCACGTACGAGGCTTGCACCTCTTCGAAGTCCTGATACGCGACCTCCGGCGGTTCGACATAGATGCCCTTGCAGAGCCGGACATTCGGCTTCAGATCCGCGAGCGCCGCGATGTCGTCATACGTCCGCCGCAGCATCGCCTGCAGCACCACTCCGACGTTGTCGTAGCCCTCTTCGCGCAGCTCCCGATACAGCCGCAGCGTGTCGTCGGTCGTGGAGGAGTCCTCCATGTCAATGCGCACGAAGTTGCCGCGGGACGCGGCGTCCTCAACGACGACGCGAAGGTCCGCATGGCAGACGTCGTAGTCGAGGTTCAGCCCGAGGGCCGTGAGCTTGACGCTGACGTTCGAGTCGAGCCCGCAGTGCTCGATGTCGGCAAACACGTCCTGATATGCGCGCACGATCGCCGCCGCCTCGTCCTCGTTGGTGATCTCCTCGCCGAGCACGTCGATCGTCGCCAGCTTGCCCTCGGCATTGAGGCGCCTTACCGTCTCGCGCGCGTCCTTCAGCTCGGGGCCTGCGATGTAGCGCCCGGAGAGCTTCTGCACCAGCGGCCGCGGGACGGCCGGAAGCATGCGAACGATCGCGCGGTCGAAGATCGCCAAGGACTCGCGATTCTACGTTCGCAGCAACAGAGCCGCCCCGAGCTCAATCGCGAGCGAACAGAAGCTGCGAGCCGATCTCGGTACGGGTGACGCGGGCGAAGGTGAACCCGGCTGCCGGGGCGAGCCTTTCGAGCTCCGTGTCTTCGTAGAAATGGCCGCGCGTCGCAAGTGGGTACGGCGCTGCCGGGGTCCCCTTCATCTCGGGAGGCGTCGTGAAGACGGCCACGCGACCCCGCTCAGGATCAAGCACCCGTCGGAACTCGCGCAACACCGCGACGGGATCCGGAAAGAAGAAGAACGCGACGAGACAGGAGATGGCCGTGAGCTCGCCGTCCTCGAACGGGAGTCTTTCGGCCGACCCGTGCACGACCCGTGCATCGCCGCCGGTTGTCTGGCGCGCGAGCCGCACCATGTCGCGGCTGTGGTCGAGCCCGACCGCGCGGCAGCCGGTTTGCAGTGCCCGGCGTAGGAAGACGCCACCGCCGCAGCCGACGTCGAGCAGGACATCGTCCGGGGTCAACTGCAGCGCCTCCAGCACGGGCTCCCAGGCGAACGAGTGCACATCGTCTGCGCCGTAGACCGCGCGCGCACGACGGCCGCTCGGACGCCGCGCCACGCGATTCGTCATGCGATCGATCCGCCAGTCGCGCAGGCGGCCGATTAGCCCCACCTTCTAGCGCTCGCGCATGAAGCCCTGTCGCGCCGCGCTGACGAGCGCGACGGCTTCAGGGAAGAGCACCCGCATGGCGTCGCGGAGCGCAATTGCCTGCTCGTCCGCCGTTCCGGCCGGTTGCAGCTGCGAGAGCGCTGCGCCGGTCAACTCGACCGCCGTGTTCAGGGTCAGCGTGGCGAACTGCTCGCGCTGGGTCTCATGCACAGACTCAGCCTGCTGCTCCGCGAACTCCCGCAGACCGCGTAGGAGATCTTCCGGGTCGCCGCCTAGCGGAAAGCTGAATCCACCTTCCATGGCCTACAGCATACGGACCTCCGAAGAGTTAGGGTCGTCGCGTGGAGGAGCGGGCAGGCGGCGTCCTTCCTTCGAAGCCGGCCGAGCGGGACTGGCCTCGAATGGATCCTCCTAACGTTCTGTGGTTCGCCGGCACGTACGCGATCGCGGCCGGGTCGTACGCGCTCCTCGGCGCGTTGCCCGAATCGCACTCGAGCCTCTGGATCTTCGTCGCTGCGCTCGCGTTCCTGCTGGTGTACTCCGCAGCCTCGCACGGCCTGTTGCGGCAGAGGTGGTGGGTGCCGGGTGGGCTCGCTGCAGCGTTGGCAGTCGCGATGGTTCCCGCAGTCGCCATCGGCTTTCTGCGGCTGATCGGCGTCTGGTCGAGCGACGTTCCCATCACCGACTTCAACGGGTGCGCGCTGGCGGTGGCAATCGTCACGGCGGTTGCCGGGCTGGTCGCCTACTGGCTGACGCGTTTCACGTTTCTCTTTTTCACGGTGGTCACGGCAATTCTCGTGGCCTCCCAGTTCCTCGCAGTGGCGGGGAGCTCACCGAGCGGCGAAGACCGCGCGACCGCGGCCCTCGTCACCGGTGGCCTGCTAGTGATCGCCGGTGTCTTTCTGGATGCTTTCGGGCGGCGCCGTGACGCATTCTGGTTTCACGCGCTCGGTTGGTTCAGCGCCGCCGCAGGACTGGTCTTCCTCATCGTGGAGCCGGGCGGCGACCCGGAGCGCGGGTGGATCCCGATGCTCATCGTGGGGACGCTGATGGTAATCGCGGCCGGCCCGATTCGCCGCGCGACCTGGGCCGTGTACGGCGTGCTCGGGTACTACGCGCCGCTGCTGCACTACATGGTCACGGGCCTGAACGAGAACGGCTGGGTGTTCGCGGTCGCGTTGCTCGCCGTGGGGCTCAGCATCTTCGTCTTCGGCATAGTGATCCACCGCTTCGGTGGGACCTGGAGGCAACGGTTCGTGCGGCGGCCACCACCGATCGCCGACTACTCGAGCTCTAGCTTGTAGTTCAGCTCGAGATCGCGAGTCAGCTCGTCGATTGCAGGAAGCGCACTCTGCAACGTGCCGGCGACCTCGCCGTTCACCGCGGCGCCGAGAGAGTCGAGATATGCGGGCGAGGCAAGGCGCGGCTCGTCCGCGTTCGGAACTGCCGCGCTCTCTTCGGCGATCTCGACGAGCGCCGCGATGGAGGCCGCATCGCGGATCAACGTGCGGTTCGTCAGCGGAGACCCTCGGTCGTCGAGGCCGAGCCAGCCCTGGGTCCCGTTTGGCTGAGCAAAGGCGCAGAGATAGACGCGCTCGCCCGACGCGGGCTCGACGGGCAGAACGGCGACAAGCTCCTCTCCGGGCGCCGCGTATTGCGCCGCAGCCTCGGCAATCCGGCCGACGTCCTCGCTCAGCGACACGGCGCCAGCATAGACTCGGCACTGTGGCAGGGGCCGTCTCCGCCCGGACGCTCTTCGCCCCGCTCGGGCCGACCTACGACCGCTACGCAGCCGCTCTCTCTTTCGGCCAGGACCCACGTTGGCGCCGCTTCCTGGTCTCGCGCATCGACGCGGGCTCCGCGGACACCGTGCTGGACGTCGCCACCGGAACCGGCGCGGTCGCCCGGGAGCTCCTGCGGCAGAAGGGCTGCACGGTCGTCGGGCTCGACCAGAGCCCGGAGATGCTGGCCGAAGCGCGGCGCCGGTTGCCCGACACCGTGGAACTGGTCGAGGGGACGGCCGAACAGCTTCCGTTCCCCAACGGATCGTTCGACGCGCTGACGTTCACGTATCTCCTCCGTTACGTCTCGGACCCTGCGGCGACGTTGCGCGAGCTCGCACGAGTGGTGCGTCCGGGCGGCACGGTCGCAGGTCTCGAGTTCGCCGTCCCACACGGTGTCTGGCGACCTTGGTGGGAGCTGTACGTCCGCGTCGGCCTCCCGCTCGCGGGCCGCGTGATCTCGCCCGGCTGGGCCGAGGTCGGCGGCTTCCTCGGTCCGAGTATCCGAAACTTCTACGAGCGGTGGCCTGAGCAGCGCCTCCTCGAGCTCTGGCAAGCGGCTGGTATCGCCGGCGCGACATCCGAACGGCTCAGTCTCGGCGGTGGGATCGTCACGTGGGGCAGGCGCGCGTGACCGGGACCGCCCGGCCCGCCTTCTACGCGCTCGCACCCGGCGGGTGGCGCGACTACGTCACATTGCTGCATCCGCCGTACACGCTCTGGCATCTCTCGTACGTGGCGATCGGTGCGGCGCTTGCTCCCGATTTCAAGGCCGATGTACTCGGCTTCGGACTCCTGGCGTTCTTTCTCGGCATGGGCGTCGCGGCACATGCTCTCGACGAGCTGAACGGACGCCCCCTCCAGACACGCATCGGCGACGCGGCGCTCGTGGCTCTTGCAATCACGTCGCTGGGCGGCGCAGCCGTCGTCGGGGTCGCGGTCGCGGTGCGTACGAGCCTCTGGCTGCTCGTGTTCGTCGCAGCAGGGACGTTCATCGCCGTCGCGTACAACCTCGAGCTCTTCGGCGGCCGCTTCCACGGCGATCCCTGGTTCTCTCTTGCCTGGGGAGCCTTTCCCGTGCTCGCGACCTACTTCGCCGCAGCCGAGACGATCCGCGCCGAGGGCGTGCTCGCCGCCGCGTTCGCCGCTCTCCTCAGCCACGCGCAGAGGCGACTGTCGACGCCCGTGCGGCTCGTCCGCCGCCGAGTGCGGGAGGTTTCGGGCCGGATCGAGCTGGTCGACGGCTCGACGGTCAACATCACCCCTGAGAGCTTCACCGCCGAATCGGAGCGGGCACTGCGGGCGCTTTCCGCAGCCGTCGTCTGCCTCGCTCTCGCGCTCGTCCTGCTCCGCGTAACCTGACGCCGTGGAACTCGTCACGATCGTGCAGATCGCCTTCGCAGCAGCAGCGGCCGTTGCGGCTCTGACACTGCTGGGCGTCGCCTTCGATCGCATCCGGCACCGCGTGCTCGTCGCACTTGCCGTGCTCGTGGGCGTGACCGCCGTCGCCTGCTGGGTCGCGTTCGGTCTCCGCCCGGAAACGAGCATCGCAGCTGCCGCCGGTGGGATCACCGTCGCGTTCCTCGCGCAGATCGCGGCGGTGAAGCTGCGCGATCTCCTGCGGGCAGCTCGGCGCGTGGACGACCAGCTGGCGCGCGCGCAAAGCCGGATCAACTCCATGATCGCGCGTGAGGCAGACGAGCGAAACGCCGAGCTCGAGCGAACGCTCGTGCGGGCTCGCGCGGATTCGGCCTCGATCCTGGCCGAGCAGGAGCGTCGCATCGCCGAGGAGAGGCGAGCGGCGGCGGCCGACCGCTCGCGTACGGCAGCGGACGAGCTGGGCGAGGCGCTCACCGCAGCGCAGCAACAGATGGAGGTACGCCTGACCGCGTGGACGGACGATCTCGACGCGAGCCTCGTGCGCCTGCGCGAGGAGCTGGCACGAGCCTCTCAGGAGGCGATCGCCGCGGGCAGCGCCGAGCTTGACGGCTACGCGTCCGAGCGAAGGCGCTCGCTGCACGAGCTCAACGAGCGCATTCGCAAACGCGAGCGTCAGCTGACCGAGCTGATCGAGCGCGAAGAAGCCGACGCAACACGTCGCATCCAGTCGGGCTTCGCGGATGTCGAACGCCGGCAGCTCGAACAGCTCGAACGCATTCTTTCGCGCGCTGCGTCCAGTTACTCCGATGCGGCGACGCAGCAGTTCGCCGACACGGTCAAGTCATCCCGCGAAGCCGCCGCGGTACGTCTGTCGCGTGAGCTCGACCGCGCGGTGCAGGCGTTCGCCCGCGAGGCGCAGACGGTCCTCGCCGACCGGCTCGCGCAGGTGGGGGACGCCGGCGCACAGCGGCTCGAGCGGCGGCAGGCGGAGGTCGCCGCGGGGCTCGACCGGCAGCGCTCCGAAGCGATCGAGGCATTCGAGGCCCGGCTGCTCCAGGCCGAGCAGGAGCTGCGGCGGCGCCTGGACACGCTGGCGGCCGATGCCGAGGCCGAGCGAGCCGTCCTCGACGCCAGGCTGCGAGAGCTGGCAAAACGCATAGATGAGACGCTCGCGCGTACCTAGCCCCGCTCTCGGGATGCCCTCCCAGCAAACAAACTGGGGCAGGGTTCGTCTATGAAACGGCGAACGGATCAAATCGTGGGAGAGACGACCGAGATCATCGAGCCGAACGGCAGCGACCAGACGAAGGTCGAGAGCTGGCGGTTGCATGTGCTCATGGAAGCCGGCTATCCCCTGCCGCTCGCAGAACGGCTCGCGGGCAGCGAGGCCGACCTGCACCGGGCCGTCGAGCTCGTGGGCCAGGGCTGCGCGCCCGAGACGGCCGTCGAGATTTTGATCTAGCGACACGAGCCCAGGGCATCGGGCGAGAGCACCCTCGCACAGGACCGAGTCCCAGACGTCATCGGAAGCAGAGCCGGTCGCTTTGCCCGGCCCGCGCTCTTTCCACTGCTCGTCATCGTCGCGCTCGTTAGCGCCACCATCTTCACGCCCGCCAGGTGGGCTGGTGATTTCACATGGTCTGATGCAGAGGGCCTCGGGTTGGGCTTGGTGCTCATGTTTGTCCTCTACGCCTACTACAGATATCGCCGGTGCAGCGAAATCCGGCTGAGCGACGACGGAACGTGCGAGCTCGAGACGAAGCGCCGGGTGATCCGCCTGAACGTGCACGAGATCCGATCTGTGGAGTACCGGCGCGATTCTGAAGACGACAGCGAGTCCTACCTCGTCCGCTACCGGGGCGGAAAACTCCATGTTCCCGGGCGGATGGCCGACTTCCATGACTTCCTGGCCCGCCTCAAGACATTGAACCCCGCCGTCGATCTGACCAGCTTTCCTGCTAACGCCTGGCCAGATCTCGACACACCGATAACCGAGGAGCGCGGTACCGTCGCGGGCCGCTTCACCCGTACGGCGCTCTTCCCAGTTGGCGTCATCGCTGCACTCGCCTGGCTGATGTACGAGACGTTTGCGGGCAAGTAGCAAGCCGTCACGGGGCTCCGACACAAGCGCCTCCGTTGCAGCCACAGCGCGAGCGGAACTGCGCTCGGGAGACATTCGCGAGCACTGGCCCAGACGACGTTCACCCTCCCTACGGTGACGAGGCCGGCATGACGAGGCCAGCGATGGTTCGCGCGAGCCCTTCCTGACGACGGGTCTTCAGCCGGCGATAAAGCGCGGATCGCGGCAGGGCGGGGCGCAGAGGCGCCCGTTGATGTATGCGGCCAGACCGGTGCTGCGCTCCTGGGGCCAGAAGTCCGCGCGACAGTTACCGCTGGCGTCGGGCGCGCTGAGGACGCGCGCCTCGAAACTGAAGGCGCGGTAGGGGAACCGCGGGCGGTCCGCCATGTTCGCGGGCGGCCGGTCGAGCTCCGCCCGCGGGACGAAGACCGAGACGACCGACCCTGTGCGTCCGACGCGAACGCGCAGCACGCGCGGCGCGGGGCTGCCGAGGCGGTCGAGCCCGAACGTCGCCTGTGCATCGTTCTTGCGCAGCTCGAGATTGACGCCGTACGCGTAGGCCACCGCGCCGCCGCCGGGCTGGTGAACGAACGGGCTGTGGGCGGTAATGACCAAGACGGTGCCGGGCGGCGCAGGTGCGGCCGTCGTCCAGCGCGCGCAGATGCCGGCGGCGGTCGCGCGGAGATCGAACCGACGCAGGTCAGCGGACGGCGGGATCACCGCGCGGCCGGGCGGCGCCGGCAGCGTCCAGCTGCGGGTGTCGTTCTTCGCGTCCGCAACGGTGATCGCGCCCGCACAGCGCTCGCCCGGACGCCAGCTGGCAACCGTGGCGAAGT
>WNFV01000696.1_pt1 | contig 47769 bp, 39 predicted proteins | sample 5400101 | NCBI WGS metagenome assembly WNFV01 (sample SAMN13153361, study PRJNA577476) | soil metagenome | isolation source: 115 cm soil or saprolite under grassland replicate 1 | place: USA:California | collected 2016-06-15
ACCGTACCGCGTGCTTGGTTATATGGAAACGGAAAGTGCTCCTTTGGCCGTGTGGGAAACCGGGAAAAGCGAGAGCCTCAAACCAGCAGTTAAAGAGGCGATCAAGCACGGGGCTGACGCCTTGGTTTTGCTGGCCAGCGGGACGAATATCGCCGGGAGCACCACGTTTAGCTCGGGTCAATGGCGCTCCAACACGACGACTACGGGAGACGTTTACGGCAACTATTTCAATGCCCAGAGCCGGACGACCGGAGGCGGTTTCGGCTCAAGTACGACAATGCCAATCCGAAAAGGCTACGCTCGCGTAATCGCCATCAAATTTTTGTAGGGCAACAAGCGCGGTCGCCCTCGCGTAAGCCGCAACGGAAATGACAGAAACGGTTCCGGCTTTGTTCTCGACAGCTGGCGATCGAATCAAGATGATTGGTGTAAAACGTCTGCGTCGCCTATGTCTGCTGAGCGCAAACCGGATCTTCATCTCGAAATTGCGCATGTTCTTTTCATCGACGTGGTCGGTTATTCCAAGCTGCTTGCCGACGAACAAAGCGAGACACTCCAGCTCCTGAATCAGATTGTTCGCGGGACGGCCGAGTTTCGCACTGCCGAAGAGAAGGGCGAGTTGATCCGACTCCCCACGGGAGACGGGATGGCATTGGTTTTCTTAACCAAGCCTGAAGCCCCGGTGCAATGCGCCCTAGAGATAGGCAAAGCGATCAAGAGTTATCCCAAGCTACAGCTTCGGATGGGAATCCATAGCGGCTCGGTTAATCAAATGAAAGATGTCAATGACCGTTCAAATGTTACCGGCGCCGGAATTAACATCGCGCAACGCGTGATGGATTGCGGCGACGCAGGGCACATTCTTCTCTCCCGACGTGTAGCGGAAGACCTAGAGCAATACAGGCTGTGGCAACCGTACCTGCACGATCTCGGCGAATGCGGCAGGAACCGCCGCCCTCAACCGCATTACCGAAAACTAACCTCTGGATGTGGCGCTGGCTGATGTGGGGCTGCGTTGTTGCAGCAGGGCTGCTCGCTCTCCTCCTAGTAGACATTATTCTGCAGCGTCGCTCGCCACCAGGTCCGCAGCCAAACGTGCCCACCCCGGTGCCTGCGGTAACCGAGGCGCCTACTGTTGCCTTACCTCCATCAACGACACCGGATCAGCGTGCCTATGCGCTATCGAAGTTCCTCCCGGCTAAGCAAGCCTTCCAACAGCATGATCTCGCAACGGCTAGCAAGTTGATCGATGAAGCGGACTCGGCAGACCCAAATCAGCCGGCGATTCTCAATTTGCGCGGCGAGATTTTAACGGAGCAGAAAGAATACGAGTTGGCTGAAGCTGCGTTTAGAAAAGCGATCGAGATAGATCCGAATTTCTACGACGCGAAGAATAATCTCGCAAACCTACTATCGAAGAAATGGGCAACTGAAACATCGCCAACGGCAATTCCGACAATAACACCTCAAATAGCCCCAGCAGAATCTCCCAGCGTCGTAAAGCGGATGCCAGGAGAACAATTTCCTGAAACAAGATCATGGATGATGACTCATTGGGGGGTAGAGAACTGGACGCCTGCACAATTACGGTACGCCATCAATGAAATGTACGCGCGACATGGCGCGGATTTTCTGGACAAGGAAATCAAACGACAATTCAGCGCGTTTGAATGGTATCATCCACGTTCCGGGCAGACCTATGATCAGACGGAGAAGTTATTTAGCACAGTTGAGCTGTACAATCTTAAGCTGCTAGGTTCTTACCGGGATGCTCGCACAGCGGGTGTATCGCCCAAATCAGCACCGGGTGGTTCATCTCCACCAAGTAATTCGACGCAACAGCAAACTGCTCGAAAACCGAAGATCGTCTACGCGCCACATCCTGCTTACCCTGCCGACGCCGATAAAATGCGTGTCACTGGTTCAGGCCGGTTCAAGATTACTTTTGACGACAGGGGAAATGCAAAATCTGTCGAAATTGTACAGTCTACGGGGAACCACGCTCTTGACTCGAATACGATAAAGACCCTGAAGCTGTGGCGCGCCGCTCCGGGCAGCCCTTTCTATGTCATAGTACCCATCGATTATCGACAGAAGCAGCAATCCCGTCCGAAGCCCCACGTCAATACATCCCAACATTATCAGTCCCCAAGCTACCAACCCCCGGCCCCGAATGCCCAAGCCCCGCAAATCAACCCGTTCACTCCAAGGTAAAACCGCTATTCGCGGGTTCGATTCCCGCCCCCGCATGGGCCTGGCAATATGTTTTTCCTTCGTCGCGCATTTCCATCGATCCGCGAACGGGCGCTAAACAACGGCACCACACCGCGGAAGGAATTTTGCAAACTGCATTGAAAAGGGCAGTCGATGCCGCGGGAATTGTGAAGCGCGCGAACTGCCACGGCCTCCGGCATTCTTTCGCGACGCATTTGTTGACGCGCGGCTATGATATTCGCACGGTGCAGGAGCTACTCGGGCACAAAGACGTGAGCACGACGATGATTTATACGCACGTGCTCAACAGGCCGGGTATCGGCGTGCGAAGTCCTTTGGATTAAGCCCTCAGAAAGGCCGAACGCTCAACGTCCAACGCCGAACGTCAAATGTGAAATTACGCTGGCGCGCCGCCGAGGGCGCCGGGGAGCGGCGGGGTGACGTCGGGGGCTGCTACAACTTGCTTGGGCGGCTTTTCCGCTGGCATTTTCTTGCCGGGCGGCGATGCGCCGGGCGGCGGATTAATCAGGCGGCCGTGCTCGACGATCTCTTTAAGTTGTGAGCCGTCGAGCGTTTCAAATTCCAGCAATGCCTTCGCGATTGCCTCGAGTTTGTCGCGATTCGCTGTGAGCGTTGTTCTGGCGAGCTGATGGGCGTCATCGAGCAGTTTTTTCACTTCCTGATCAATTTGCTCAGCAGTCGCCTCGCTGTAATCGCGCGCGCGAGAAATGTCGCGGCCCAGGAAAACGTAATCCTCGTGATCGCCATATTCGACCATGCCCATCTTCTCGCTCATGCCCCATTCGCAAACCATACGGCGCGCAATTGCCGTAGCCATTTTAATGTCGCCACGCGCCCCATTTGTGATGTCGCCAAAGATGATTTCCTCCGCAACGCGGCCACCCATGCTGACGGCCAGACCGGCAAGCAACTCGTTTTTGCGGTTGGTGTATTTGTCTTCCTCGGGCAGCCACATGGTCGATCCAAGCGATGGTCCGCGCGGGATAATGGTGACTTTATGGAGCGGCTCGGTGTGCGGAAGAAGTTCGAGCAACAGCGCGTGACCCGCTTCGTGGTAAGCGGTGTTCTGCTTTTCTTTTTCGCTGAGCGCAAGACTGCGGCGCTCCTTGCCCCAGCGAACTTTATCGCGCGCTTCTTCCAGTTCGGCGAGCGTGATCCCCTTTAATCCGCGACGTGCTGCGAGCAATGCCGCTTCGTTGATCACATTGGCAAGTTCCGCGCCGGAATAACCAGGTGTGCCACGCGCGACCACGGCAAGATCGACGCCTTCGGCGAGTTTCACTTTCTTGGAGTGAACGCGCAGAATTTCTTCGCGTCCCTTCACGTCGGGCAGATTGACCGTGATTTGGCGATCGAAACGTCCCGGTCGCAACAAGGCGGGGTCGAGGACGTCTGGGCGGTTCGTAGCCGCGATGATGATCACGCCTTCTTGCGTATCGAAGCCGTCCATCTCCACGAGCAATGCATTCAATGTTTGCTCTCGCTCGTCGTGGCCGCCGCCAACGCCGTGGCCACGGTGACGCCCGACGGCGTCGATTTCGTCGATGAAGATGATGCAAGGCGCGGATTTTTTGCCCTGCTCGAACATGTCGCGGACACGGCTCGCGCCGACGCCAACGAACATTTCCACAAAGTCCGAGCCGCTGATGGAAAAGAAGGGGACATCAGCTTCGCCTGCGATTGCGCGCGCCAGCAGCGTCTTGCCCGTGCCCGGCGGGCCAACCATCAACACGCCCTTGGGAATGCGCCCACCGAGTTTCTGAAATTTTTTCGGGTCACGCAAAAACTCGACCAGCTCCTGCACTTCGTCCTTGGCTTCCTCGACACCGGCGACATCGCGAAACGTGATCTTGTTCTTGTCCCGGGCGAGCATGCGCGCTTTCGATTTGCCGAAATTAAGTGCGCCTTTTCCAGCCATGCGGATTTGCTGGCGAAACAGGAAATAAAGCACCAGCAAGAACAGAGCGATCGGCAGAAAACCAACCACGGTCTGCGCGAGCATGTTGGATTCCGTTTTGATGGCGGGCTGCATGCCGGCGGCGGCGAGTTTTTCCTGCAAATTGTTCGTGAAACTCAAATACACGGTGGTTCGAAACGGCACCGGCTGCGATGGCGCTGGCCCTACTCCCTGACGGATGTAAGCACCGCGCAGTGTTTGCGTGGGCCGGCCGTCCTCGACCACCAGCTGGAGCGGATAGTTTTTGTCGTTAACGATCTGCTTGTTTTCCAGCAGCTCGAGGAAACGGTTGTAAGGCACGTCTTCGACCGGCTGCATTCCGCCCCGGTAAAAGAGCATCGCCATCGCGATAAGACTGAATGCAATGACGATGAGGATCACGCCGCGCCAATTAAAATTGGGTTCGCTGCCCCGGGATTTATTATCCCGCTGTGAGTTGCGATCGAATTGAGGCATAGGAACTGTTAAGGAGGTTAAAAATTACCATGAACAAATTGGCAATGCAAAACGGGGCCGGGAACGCTAATCATGTTCATTAGTCATTTCTTCCAGCTTCATCGTTCGGATTTTGTCATTTGTTCCACTTCTATGTTCGTGGCTGCGCATTGCGCCGCTCGGTGGTTTCGCGTAAAATTCGCACCCGGACTATCCAGATGACCGAGATCGTTTCATCCGTCGCAGATAAGATTGACCGCGCCGTGCAGCGGGTAACCCCGCTTGCGTACCGGGTGCGACGGACTGGCCGCCGCTGGATGCGGCGGGCCTTGCGCAAACCTCGCAGCGTATCGGAGGGACCAAATTTGTTGCCATTGCTGATTCAGGTACTGGCGAGTTTCACCAAAGCGGACGGCGTTATACTCGAGGAAGAGATCGACTCGAGCCTTGGTTTCCTGCGGTACGATTATCCGGAGGCGGTTTACTCCGAGCTGCGACAGTTGTTCCGACAAGCGCTTTACGAGCAGCAGGACCTCGCCGCAATGGCCCAAAAACTCGGCGTTCAATTGAGCACCGAACGCAAGATCATGCTCGGCGTGCAGCTCTACGACCTGATCTCGCAGGCCGGCTTGAAACAGGAACAGGTGGTGGCGTTCTATTCTTTCATGTCGCAGATGGGCATGGCTGCCCAGGCGATCGACATCGTTTATCAACTCAACGCGTCAGAGGATTCGGACCCGGCGATTTATCAGCATGGCGCTTCCCCGCTGGAATCAATCTCTTTCGGACCCAACGGCAAGGCCGACGTCATACTCAAGAACCTCAGCGAAACCGATCGGCTAATGGCCTTTCGTTATCACGATTTGATTTTGTTGAAAAATTACAGCGGGCACAACGTCTCGGTGCGCGGGAGACCATTGGTCCGCGGCGGTTTCTGCCGAATTTATCCTGGCCAGCGCATTTTAGTAGGCGACCAGGTGCTCAGTTATCAGGAGCTGGCACAATATTTCAACGCCAAGAAGAATGTTTCGCTTCCACAGATTTTCATCCGTGTAAATAAGGAGTCGGATGAAGTGGAACTGGAACGCTCGCGAACGCGTGAAAGCGCACTTCGGGTTACTTTCGGATTAAACGTGCGAGTGAAGGCGTTGCGGGATGTGAATGCCGTGCTCAACGGAGTGAGATTGAAAGCCGGCACACAGGTCGAGGCCACGCTGGAAGACAGGATCGTCTTCCACAACGACAGCGAAATGGATTTGAGTGATTTGCGTCGCCGCGCTCGAGCGTTGGGCGGACGCTTCCAACTCAAGGCCTCAAAATCGGAATATTTGGTGTCGAACGACCCGAGCCGGCTTCAAGCGGACGATATTCTGCTTTCCCCGGGCACGAGCGGTGACGTGGTGCTCAAAATTTTCTGCGATTACGATCAGCGGGTAGGCGTCCTCGAAGTGATCGAAGCGGATCGGCCAATCATGGTCGGCAACGAGCCCGTGCGCACGACCGTGCAGCTCAGGGACGGCGATACGATTCGAATCGACGTCGGACAAATTCTGCGGTGCAACTTTTCGGAACGGATCATCGAGGAAGAGCGCAACATCATTCGCACTCTGGAAGCGAATGAAGTTACGCACCGTTTTAGCAAAGGCGAGATTGGCTTGGAGGGGATTTCATTTTCCATCACGCGTGGCGAGCTTGTCTGCGTCATGGGCGCGAGCGGTTCGGGAAAAAGCACGCTACTCAGAGTGCTCGCCGGCCAGCTGCAGCCTACCAGCGGAGAGGTCATTCTTAACGGACAATCGCTCTATCAGAATCTCGACGCGTTGAAACAATACGTCAGTTACATGCCTCAGCAGGACGCCTTCGACGAACACCTCACTATTGGAGAAAACCTGCTGTTTGCGGCAGCGATTCGAGCACCGCACCTCTCACGCCGCGACCGCAGTCGGCGCCTCGACGCAAAACTAGTCGAGCTTGGATTGGGCGAACGCCGTGACGCCGTTGTCGGCAGCCCCGAGAGTAAATTATTGAGCGGTGGCGAACGGAAACGTTTGAACTTGGGACTCGATATGATCGGAATGTCGGACGTTTATCTGTTCGACGAACCGACTTCCGGCCTTTCATCGAAAGATTCCGAGCACGTCATGGAAATCATTCGAGGTCTGGCGCACAACAAAATCGTCATCGTCACGATTCACCAGCCAAGCTCGAAAATTTTTCAGATGTTTCACAAGGCGATCCTGCTCGACAAAGGCGGGCGCCTGGTTTTTTTCGGAACGCCGTCCGACATGCTGCGCTATTTTGCCGAAGCGGAACATCAGCATCAGTTCGGTGCGGAATTGGGCGCATGCCCGTCGTGCGGAACGACACGTCCGGAATTCATTTTTGATGTGCTGGAGACGCCGCTGCGCGATTTAAGCGGCGACATCATTTACGAAGAAAACAGCCGCGGTCAGCTCGTCGCGGCGCGCCGTTATTCGCCGGAATTCTGGCGCGACAAGTACGAGGCGTTCCGATTGATCCAGGACGTCAAGCAAGTTTCCCTGCGCCAGGAGCCGGCCGTTCCGATGCCTGTCGCGCCGGTCCAAAGAAAGCGACTCCCAATTCGCTGGCATGATGAGTGGACGCAATTTCGCACACTGCTGCGCCGCTCTTTTCTAAGTAAGCTGCGCAACCGCGCCAATCTGATTATCACCATCGGGGTTTCACCTGTGCTGGCGCTGCTGATTGCGACCATCCTGCGTTACTCAGAGAATGGAACATACGATTTCGCTTCTGCTTATCACATTCCGACGTTCTTGTTTCTCGGTCTGATCGTCGCGATGTTCCTTGGGCTAACGAACAGCGCCGATGACATCATCCGGGACAGGCCGGTGCTGCAACGCGAGCGAAATATCAAAGTCCGGCTGTCGTACTACGTCATTTCAAAGACCCTCACGCTCGGGGTGTTTGCCCTCGTTCAGTGTATTCTTTTTGTCCTGATCGGTAACTCGCTCCTCCAAATTCGCGGAATGTTCTGGATAGATCTGGCGATCATGTTTCTGACTGCGATGAGTGGCGTAGCGCTGGGTCTGGTCATCTCGTCACTGGTGGCCGACCCCAAAACAGCGGCCAACATTGTTCCGCTCGTTTTGATTCCGCAAATCATCATGGGTGGCGCACTCATCAAGTACGAAGACATGAACCGGAACCTCGGTCTGCTTTACTCGCTCTCGCACTGGTTCTCGGAACATCCAAGCACGGACAAAACAGTGAAGACGGAGAGCAAGCTGCAGGTGCCACTTGTCTGCCAATTCATTGCCATGCGCTGGTCGTACGAAGAGGTGATTGTCGCTCAAGCCAAACTCAATCCGCTTACGCGGCGGCAGGACCGCGCTAACGACGAAATTCAAAAGCTCGCGCCCAAGGCGAACACACCGGAGCAACGCGCGCGTCTCAATGACTTGAAGGATGTTTTGGCATTGCTCTCGGGGCTCGAAGGACGTTCCGCGAAGGAAATCGCTCACTTTCTCACGCTGATCGACCCCGTCATCGCCGGAAAACAGAAATTCGATCGCTCGCTCTTTAAAGACGCGAATGGCCCGATCACAGCCGAACAAATCTACGTCAACCAGAAGGTGTCAGACTTGATCTCAAAGGCCGAGATGGAACAGAACGATTATCGACGCGGCAAAAAGCCGAACGTGTTCTTCGGCCTGCAGAAACGTTATTTCGGAATCAGTTTTGGCGTGTTTACCTTTAACACGGTCGTTCTGGTTACATCGACGCTTGCATTGCTGGTGCTACTGCTTTGGATTCTGCGAAAGCAATTGGAAGTCGTGCGAAGGAATTGAGTCGGGCTTTCCAGTAACACCGTGCTTCAGCGCGGTGTCGTCGCCGTCACAGGGTGGGAACCGCTTTAGCGGTTTTGTTTGCGCCCGGAAAACTGCTAAAGCAGTTCGGGAACTAAGTTCGCGTCTCACACCCAGCTAAAGCAGGGTGTTAATGAAAAGTTGCTCCGCTGGCGTTGCCGAGGAAAAATAAAGGCCATTATGAGCAAACTAAAAACAAGACCAGCGCGCCTGATCGTCGCCGCGAGCGAGCAGGACCCCGACATGCTTTACGCGACGAAGTTTTGGGCGCCTGACCCCTTCATTTTTTTGCAGCGCAACGGCAAACGCACGCTCGTCTTGAGCGATTTGGAAATCGACCGTGGCCGCAAACAAGCAGATGCGGATGAATTTGTGATGTTCAGCGAGATCGAGCGCGAAGTACAGGGAAAATCAAAAAAGGCGCCGCCGTATGAAAAAGTTCTCGCCCATTTTCTCAGAAAGCGTGGTGTAAGATCAGCAACTGTTCCTGCAAATTTCCCCCTTCGTTACGCGGAGGAACTCGCCGCGAACAAAATCCGTGTCCGGGCTACAAACGGATTCTTCTGGCCGGAGCGCGAAGCGAAATCAAACAAGGAAATCAATATGATGGGACACGCCTTGCGGATCACGGAAAAAGGGCTCAAACGCGCGATTGAAGTGTTGAAACAGTCCAAACCGGGTTCTGGAAAACGATTACACTGGCGCGGTAAGAGCCTGACTTCGGAAATCCTCCGCGCCGAAATTGACTCCGCGATTTTGCGCGCGGGAGGTGTTTCGCTAGGCACAATTGTCGCAGGTGGCGATCAGGCCTGCGATCCACATGAGCGCGGCTTCGGACCGCTCTACGCGGATTCATTGATTATCCTGGATGTCTTTCCACGCGATGCGAAGACCGGATATTTTGGCGACATGACCCGCACGGTCTTGCGCGGGCGCGCGAGCGACGCACAACGCAAGCTTTGGGAAACGGTGAAGGCTGGGCAAGCGCTGGCCTTAAGGCAAATCAAAGCTGGCGTGGATGGAATGACGATTCATAAGGCGATCCAGGAACTTTTCGCCAGACGCGGTTTCCCGACCGAAATTCGCAAGGGCAGACGCGTGGGATTTTTTCACGGCACCGGTCATGGGCTGGGATTGGAAATTCATGAGCATCCTCGTCTGCAAAAAGTAGTTCTAAAAGATCGGCAGGTGCTCACGGTTGAGCCGGGACTTTATTATCCCGGCCTGGGCGGAGTGCGCCTGGAAGACGTGGTTTTGGTTACGAAAACGGGCTGCAAAATTCTGTCGCGATTTCCCAAGCAGTTGGAAATCTAGGTGGAACGCGTTGTCCTCATCGCGTTGGCAACAAATGGCCTCGCCGGCAAATTTGGCATCGTCTTCAGAGAAGCCGATCCACCGAATGAACGCGCAGTGTCTTCCGGCGTCTAATTTCCCTGCGGCAAAGTGACAAGTCGCTTCGCCGCGTTAAATTTAAACTCGATATGTTTTATCCCTACGGTTTCGGTCTTGGATCTCACTGGCTGCTCTACATCGGCGTTCCGTTGATTCTGGGAATTTGGGCGCAGATTCGTGTAACCAGCGCGTTCCGAAAATGGGGCGAGGTGCGAGCAAGCTCCAACATCACAGGCGCCGAGTGCGCGCAAGAAATTCTGCAGGCGGCGCAAATACGTGATGTGGAGGTTGTGGAAACTAATGATTTTCTCGGAGACCATTACGACCCGAGGGATAAGAAACTGCACCTGTCGAGTAATGTTTATCATACTCCTTCGGTAGCAGCGCTGGGGATAGCTGCGCACGAGACCGGTCACGCCATTCAACACGCCAGGGCGTACGCGCCGCTGAAAGCGCGAATGGCGATCGTGCCCGTGACGATGATCGCGTCGCAACTGCTGCCGTTCATCATCATCGGCGGCCTTTTCTTTGGTATTACCGGTCTGATTACACTCGGCATTTACTGCTACCTGGTCCTGGTCGTTTTCCAATTGATTACGTTACCGGTGGAATTCGATGCTTCGCGCCGAGCGAAAATTATTTTGCGTGAGATGGGAATCGTTCAGCCGGGACAGGAAACTGCCGGTGTGAACAGCGTCTTGAACGCGGCCGCGCTCACTTACGTTGCGGCATTTATCGCTGCGTTGGGTAACTTGCTCTGGCTACTTTCCCTGCGCGACCGGCGCTGATCTGAATCACTGCAAAAGATGAACGCCTCAGTCGCATTACCTGCTCGCCGGATCTCTGATTTGTTGTCGTCGGCTGTTGAGGCTCGTGCTAAATCTAAGCGCGACGCGATGGACCAGCCGAGAACCGACCCAGATCAGGAGTTGGTCAAGCGCACGCAGTCGGGCGATGCCAGCGCTTTCGACGAACTAGTCATCAAATACACGCCGCGTCTCTACGGCCTGGTGTACAACATGACCTCGAACCACGAGGATACGAACGATCTTTTGCAGGATATCTTTGCCAAAGCGTACAAAGCAATCCGCGGATTCCGCGGCAAATCGTCTTTTTACACCTGGATTCATTCCATCGCGGTAAATATGACCCTGAATTTTCTCAAGAAGCGCGGCCGCCGATTTCAACTGAGTCTGGATGACGTGGACGCGAGCATTCACAACGACAAGGAATTCCTGGAACTAACGGCAACGAGTAGTCCTGTACGAGAAGCTGATCTTTCGGAGCTGCAGCGAAGATTGAACGAGGCCATGATGAAATTGTCTGATGAACACAGAGCCGTGGTCACCATGTTTCATATTCAAGGGATGCCCCACGCAGAGATCAGTAAAATCTTGCGAGTTTCAGAAGGGACAGTACGTTCCAGGCTCTTCTACGCGAATCGACAATTGCAAAATTATCTGGATGAATTTCGGAAAAATCCTGTTTCTTAACCGGCACTGAAAATGGAGGAATTTAACGATAGCGAAATCGCGAGACTGCTTCGGTTGAAGCGTTACGAGCAGCCGCCGCCTGCCTACTTTGAGAATTTCCTGCACGAATTTCATCGCCGGCAGCGTGATGAATTGCTTCGCCAGCCGCTTTGGCGCATTTGCCTGGAACGCGCTCACAACTTCATGTTGCAACTGGATGTTCGTTCTTTAACCTCCTATCCCGCTGCCGTCACGGCTGTCCTGCTTTGTGCCGCCATAATTTCAGTAAAGATTTATCAGCAGCCCGAGACGGCTCGTGTCGCTCTCCAGAGCCCGCCCGCCATATCGGTGCCGGCGAATACCGAAGGAGAATGGAGCCTCGCATCTCCGGTCGCCACACAGATTCTCAGGACGCAGCCGGTTCGCAGTTTTCATGAAAGCGCCCAGACTCACCGAGCCGCCCCTCCGCGTTACGTGCTCGATAGCGTCCCCGTGAGTTATGAGCCCACTTTCAGATTCTAAGCGCAGCATACTTGCACTCGCGCTGATCTTCTGCTCAGGCGGGAGTCTTCTCTTTGCGCAGGAGCAGTCCGCTACGGCAAATAGGGATCAGACTAAGGAGCTCTTGGAGCGTGCTATTGCGCAGGCGGAGTCGACTGCAGCAATCAGCCATCAGCTTAAAGACATCTTTCAACGCGCGGCCAAAGCGGTGGTGAAGATTCATGGCGTCGACGAACACAGCGAAATTTGCGGCACCGGATTTTTCATCGATCCCACAGGGACGCTTTACACCGCATACACGGTTGGAGGCGAAGCAGGAAATTTCACAATCGAATTCGGCGGTAAAAAATATCCGGCGCACCAGCTTTTGGCGGACATCCGCAGCGGGACAGCCATGCTAAAAATAGACGCGGCTACTCCGGCTCTGTCGATTGGGAAATCTGAAGAACTGGGAGTAGCGACGCCCGTCGTGGCGATCGGCTATCCTTTGGATTTACCGGAAACGCCCAACTGCGGGATGATCGCAGGATTTGATCATAAATATCTCGGCCGCTATTTTTCAACAACGCATCTGCGCGTCAATCTCCCCACGCAACGTGGAGAAGCCGGGGCGCCGCTCTTGAACATGAAAGGAGAGGTCGTTGGCATCGTGGTTAGCAGTCTCGAAAACAAGTCGGCGTGTTATGCGGTGCCGATCGAAGCAGCGGAGAAAATCCGCAGCGATTTTGTTCGTTTCGGCGAGGCCAGACACGGCTGGGTTGGGATTAACGTTTCGGAAGCCGCTCAACCGGTGGAAGGGTCACGTGCGGAAATGACGCAGATCATGGAGGAAACGCCGGCCGCCCGTTCCGGAATCAAATCCGGAGATATTCTCTTACAAGTAGGTCAGAAAAAAGTGACTCAACCAGAAGATGTACTCGATGCCTCGTTCTTCATCACTGCAGGCGATACCGTCCCGATCACTGTGATGCGGGGGAATCAAAAACTGACTTTCCATGTGCAGGCGACACTTCATCCGGCCAGCCGAACCGGGCCATTGCTTGCCTCTCCCGCCACACCTGCGGGGAATCAGGCTATTCCGCTCTCGCTTAACTCAGAGGTGCCGCGCACGCCGTAACGAGGAGTAGTGCCTAGTCGAGCGCTGCTAGTTGCTAGTCTCCGCCGCTATGCGTCTGCAGTGACAAGCAGCCCTTTAACGTCACAACATTTTTTGAAAAGCCGCTTCATCAAGGATTCGAACGCCGAGTTCTTTCGCCTTATCGAATTTGGTGCCGGGGTCGGCGCCCGCGAGTACGTAATCGGTTTTCTTGCTCACGCTGCCGGTGACGTGGCCGCCGAGCGCTTCAATTTTTTCCGTTGCTTCGTCGCGCGTCATCGAAGACAACGTTCCGGTGAGCACAAACGTTTTCCCCGCGAGGGGCAATTCCGCCGCTTTTTTCGCCGAAACTTTTTCGCTCTTGGGCTGAATTTGCAGCTCCTTCAGGCGTCGCAGAATCTTTTTCCCGCTCGCTGAGGCGAAGAAATCCAGGACGCTCTCTGCGACTACCGGCCCAACTTCGGTGACAATGCCACCCTTTTCCGCTTTGCTCTTGGAGCGGTCGGCAAAATCCGCGTTGATCAAGCGTTCCGCAATCTCAGCGGATTCCTTTTGATCCCGTTTCTCGTGATAATCCAAAACATCTCGGAGCAACTTCGACTGCGCGACGTCGTCGATATTGTCGTGGAATCGCGCAAGCTGTGCTGCTGTGGTTTTTCCTACGTCTGGAATAGCTAAGGCGTAAAGCCAGCACGAAAGCGGCAAAGTTCTAGCGCGCTCGATCGCATTGATTGCTTTGGTCGCGTTTTTCTCGCCGAAGACGCGAGGCGCTTCCTCGGTGCCCAGATTTAATTTGGCGAGTTGCTCAACCTTTAGCTCAAACAGATCTAGTGGCTCGCGCACGAGGCCACGCTCAACCACCTTATCCGCGACAATTCCGCCTACACTTTCAATGTCGAGCGCACCGCGCGCCGCGAAAAATTCCACGCGTCGTGTTGTCTGCGCTGGGCACTGAAGATTTTCGCAGCGCCAGGCGACAAATTGCGGGTCGCGCCGGATGGGACCGCCGCACACTGGGCATTTGCCCTGAATGTGCTCTGAAAAATCGAACGGCTTCGCGCTGCGCGGACGCTTCGATTTCACAACTTCAACCACCGCCGGGATGACTTCGCCGGCCTTTTCGATCACTACCGTGTCACCAATTCGGATGTCTTTGCGTTTAATTTCGTCCTCGTTGTGCAACGTCGCGCGACCGACAGTGCTTCCGCTTACAAGCACGGGCTCCAGCACCGCTACCGGCGTGAGAATCCCAGTGCGCCCAACCTGAATTATGATGTCGTTCAAGCGCGTCTCGACCCGTTCCGCCGCGTATTTGTATGCGATTGCCCAGCGCGGCGATTTGGCGGTGAAACCGAGTCGCTCGCGCTGCGCAAACGTATTTACCTTCACCACTGCGCCGTCGGTTTGATAAGCAAAGCTGTGACGGATCGCATCCAGCTCGTGGATCGCATCCAAAATTTCTTCGACTGACGCTGCTACCCACCAGCGCTCGGTGGTCGGCAGGCCCAGCTTCTTGAGCAGAGGGAAAATCTCCGAGTGAAGATCGATATCCATTCCTTCAGTTGCCCCCGTTCCGTAAAGCACGATGCCCAGCGGACGTTTCGCCACGATGGCTGGATCGAGTTGCTTGAGTGAACCGGCCGCGGCGTTGCGGGGATTTGCAAACAAGGGCAACCTTTGCTTGTTGCGTTCGTCATTAAGTTTTTCGAAGCCTTTCCGGTCCATATAAACTTCACCGCGCACTTCCAGAAGTTTTGGCGCTGCTCCGCGCAGGTGGTCCGGCACCGAGCGAATCGTCCGGATATTTTGTGTGATATTGTCGCCCACGTTTCCGTCGCCGCGCGTCGCGGCTTGGCGGAGCTTGCCGTTCTCGTAAATGAGCGAAACCGCGACGCCGTCTACTTTTGGCTCGATTACGACAGGGATTTTTTCATTCGGTAAGAGTCGCTGGATGCGCGCGTAAAAATTCTTAACTTCCTCTTCCGAGTAAGTGTTATCGAGGCTCAGCATCGGAATGAGGTGCGAAACCTGCTCGAATGCTTGCAACGGTTTGCCGCCCACGCGCTGAGTGGGTGAGTCCGGCGTAACAAGATGGGGGAATTGAGTCTCTACATCGACCAGTTCCTTGTAGAGCCGGTCATATTCGCGATCGCCGATTATCGGTGCGGCTTCATCGTAATAAAGACGGTCGTGCTTCCGGATCTCGTCTCGCAGCTGCTGGAGACGTTTTGCGGCTTGCTTCTCGTCCACTGTCATTCTGCACGATACGAGCATACGAAATTGTCGGCAAAGGTGGAACGTGTTGTCCTCAACGCGTGGCGATCGTCCTTCGGAGAAGCCGATGCACCTTTCAATTTTCCACAAAAACGGGTAAGCATAGGAAGTGATGAAACCCGGCGAGCGCATCCTCGGGGTCGAGGGCGGCGGCACGAAAACCGCCTGGGTGCTTGCGGAAACTGTGGCTGGAGTGAATGCACCGAGCTGCGAATTTCGCGTTATCGACCAGGGAAAACTGCCCCCATCGAATTTCCGGCTCACCACATCCGATCGTCTGCGCACGATTCTTGCTGAGCTGCCAAAGCAGATCGATCGCGCGGGAGTTTTCCTTGCCGGTTGCGGCACTGAGGAAGATCGCAGCTCGCTCAAGCAAATCTGTCTCGAGGTTTGGCCAAACGCCAAAATCGTTACGGGCAGCGATCGCGACTCGGGGCTCGCAGCGGCCCTCGATCACGGGGATGGCATCGTCGTCAACGCTGGAAGCGGATCATCAGTCACCGGACGCCGGGGCAATCGAATCGAGAGAGCTGGAGGCTGGGGGCACATTTTGGGCGACGCGGGCGGCGGTTATTTTCTTTCCATTCAGGCGCTTCGCCTGATCCTGCGGGAACATGATTTGCATCGCGGCGCGATCCGTTTCACCGCGAAAATCCTGCATGCGCTTTCGTTGAACAATCTGGATGAACTGGTTCGCTGGGTGCAGACGGCGGACAAAATGGAAATCGCGATGCTGGCGCCGGTGGTTTTTGAAGCGGCGACCGAGGGCGATGCGCGCATGATGGAGATCATCGAAGAAGGCGCGCGCGTCCTGTGCGAATACACCGAGGCCGTCGCATCCGCTCTGCATCTGCTTGCACCAAAAGTGGCGCTGATTGGCGGTTTGTTTCACCGTGACTCAATCTACACCCACGCGTTTCGGCGCAGACTCAAAAAGAATCTGCCTGATGCTCGCGTGGCAATCGCGGAACGCGCTCCTGAATTAGGCGCCGCATTGCTGGCGGCAGAAGCCGGCCGTCACCCTACGTTTTACGCAAATCCGTCCCAAAATGAAATCGAGAGTCTGGCGGCGGCGCTGACCGAACAGCGCAACCCGCGCTCGGAGAATCTGGAAAAAATGAGTGGACGAGAATTAGTCGAAGTTTTTGTTGAAGAAGAAAAGTTCGTTCAGGAGGCATTGCGCGCCGCTGTTGGCGAGCTGGCGAGAGCGATTGAAATTGTAGCTGAATCGCTGCGAAACGGTGGCCGGTTGTTTTATATCGGCGCTGGGAGCAGCGGACGCATTGGCGTCCTTGATGCGAGCGAAATCCCACCGACTTTTGGCGCACAGCGCGAGCTTGTACAGGGAGTAATCGCGGGCGGTGTGTCTGCCATGTATCGCAGCGCGGAAGGCGTGGAAGACGACGAAGCTGCCGGCGCATTAGCCGTGGATGAGCGCCGAATAAGAGATGCCGATGTTGTAATCGGAATTTCGGCCAGCGGCAGGACGCCATTTGTACTCGGCGCTCTTGCGCGCGCGAAGCAGGTAGGCGCAAGTACGATGCTGCTCACGTGCAATCCGGCTGTAGCCGGTGTCGCTGACGCCGGCGCTCCGGGATCATCGATCCCGGCTACAACGGCGCACGTCGATTTGGTGATTACTCTCGCAGTTGGGCCAGAAATTCTTACCGGATCGACACGCCTGAAAGCCGGAACCGCCACGAAGGTCGCGCTGAACATAATCAGTACCGGCGCCATGGTCGTGCTCGGCAAAGTCCGCGGCAATCTGATGATCGACCTGCATACCACCAGCACGAAGCTGCGCGATCGCGCGGTGCGAGTCGTCGCCGAGTTGACCCAAAGCGATTACGACACCGCACGCCAAAAGCTCGAAGCGAGCGGGTGGAATCTGCGAGAGATCATCGGTAGGCCTTGACGAAAACTAGTCTTCGAACGCATTTGCGTTTTCCAATGCGGGCAACCTCGCCAGTTTCTCATAGCGCGTCGGCTCTAGAGCCGTTCAACCGATCAACGCCAAAGCGTCACAAAAAAATTTGACTTCGATAAGCGCAGCAGAACTGCCTCGCGCGAAGGTAGGTATGACTTAACCGAAAGGAAACCTCTATGTTGTGGACAATATTTGTGATCTTGCTGGTGCTCTGGCTGCTTGGGTTGGTCAGCTCCTACACGCTGGGCGGGTTCATTCATATCCTGCTCGTAATTGCAATTGTGGTGCTGATCATTCAATTGCTCTCAGGTCGGCGGCCATTGTAAGCTCGGCATCGTGAAACCAGCCGCAATCATCGGCATCGTTCTGATCATTGTCGGCGTGATCGGCTTTGCCTGGGGCGGTTTGGGTTGGACCACACAAAAGAAAGACGCCCAATTAGGCCCGCTTGAAATCACTCACAAAGAGACTCACGGAATCAATTTTCCGCCGGTCGCCAGCGGAATCTGTCTGGTCGGCGGAGTCGTGCTGGTGATTGTCGGCAGCCGAAAAAGCTAGGCGCACAATTCGCTTTCAGATCAACACCGATTCTGATTGAATCTGGCGCGTGGCAGGCGTCAGAAATCGGCGGGCAATTCGCTGGCTGCGATCGCAGCTTCCAGAATTAGTAGCCAGCGGCGTGATCAGCTCTGAAAACGCTCGAGCAATTGACGGCTATTACGAGCATGATCAACCCCGAGTGAACTTCGCGTTCGTTATATTGGCAGCGCTCGGGTCGGCGTTAGTTGCCGCGGGAATCATTCTGCTCATCGCGCACAATTGGGATGACTTAAGCCGCGCCACCCGCGCAGGAGTCGCGTTCCTGCCGCTTGTCATCGCGCAAGCTTTGGTCGTGTTCACGTTGATGCGGAGGAATGAATCGCGGCCGTGGCGCGAAGCTGCCGCCATTTTCGATGTGGCGGCAGTAGCCACAGCTATTTCGCTGATCAGCCAAACGTATCAAGTGCAGGGAACCTTCGCCGACTTCATGCGCACATGGTTGTTATTGAGCATCGTGATCGTTTATCTGTTACGCACCAGTCTTGGCGTGATTGCGTATGTAATTGGCTGCGTTCTGTGGCTGTTTGCGCGGTGGGGACCCGCTTCGTCGGCAGGAAACCCGATGCTCTTCTGGTTTCTTTTGACGCTGGTGATTCCGTATGTTGCGATTCGTTTTCGGTCTGATTGTGACAGCCGGGAAACGGCCACACTCGTAATCACCGTGGCGCTCGCGGCAATGTTCGGCGTTGGCGCCACTGCAGATTTCGCAGACGCCAATGTCGGCGCAATCGCGTATGCGGGACTGGCGACAGCGATTTATCTCTGCGGAATCAAATTTTTCCCGCAGCCGGCTGGACGTTTGCATTTGCTCGCATTGCTCGGTGGAATTGCGATCGGTGTCGTTACGATTGTGCTCAGCTTTGAATCAAACTGGCACATGACGTACCGTGTCGCGTCGGTTCCACGCACTTCGGCGGCGAATCTGGCAGTGGTTGTCGAACTGCTATTTCCAATTGCTGCTGTTTGTCTGGCGAGTTTCGATCTTCTGCGTCGACGCGCTGAGTTTAGTCTTTCAGCGGCTCTTTTTCCGATCGTCACCGCCATCGCGTGGGCCATCACTCATCTGTGCGAATTTCCAAACGACAGATGGCGAAGCACACGCTGCTCGTTCGCAGCTGGCACGGTCATGAACTGCTACGCGCTCTTGCTCGGGATCGACATTCTCGCCCGCGGCATCCGCACAAATAGCATCGCCCGCGCAAACTTTGGGCTTCTACTGATCGCTGCGCTGGCGATCTGCCGTTTCTTTGATAATGACCTCAGCTTTGTCGCTCGCGGAGTCGGCTTCATCATTGTGGGCGTGGGATTTCTCGTTGCCAACTTGCTGTTGTTTAAACGACGGACCGCATCATGAAGATGTTACGGATTCTGATTTTCGGCGTGGTGGCGCTTGCGCAATTAGCCGTGCCGGCCACGATGGTCTGGCAACGCGACCAAACCCTTAAACAGGGTCGCATCTGGAAATTCCGCACTGCGCCCGTTGATCCGGTCGATGTGATCCGCGGCCGATACATCGCGTTACGTTTCACTGCGGAGGAATTCGCTGCGCCTGCGAAATTCGAAGCAGGCAATAAGCCCGTGTACGCTGTGCTCAAGCAAAGCACAGATGGTTTTGCCGAGATTGACCATCTCACAACCGAAGCGGCGGGAACCGACGATGCCGTTCCGGTTGAATCAGTCTGGTGGTGGGGAGGCAAACAGCAGGTGCGTTTCCCGTTCAACAAATTCTGGGTTGCCGAAGCAAACGCAGCCGCAGCGGAACACGCATATGTGGAGAACAATCGCCGCGACAATCAGAATGCCTACGTCACAGTTCGCGTGCGCCGTGGGGACGCAGCCCTCGATCAGCTCTACATCGATAACCAGCCGTTATCTGAGTATCTCCGCGCGCATTCGCCGCAATGAGCAGAATCGATTTGCGCGACTTGCAATCTTCTGTAGCCACCGGCCCGTGGCCGGTCGCCCTATCTAACGGCCCACAGCGTCATGGCTACAGTGCGTTAGCTGCCTGCTTTAAGCACGGCGAAAGTTTTGCTGCCTTTGCGATCAAGGTAAAGGAGAACGCCGCGTTTTGGATCGGCTTTGTTCAGCGCTTCGCGGAAGGATTGCACGTTCGTGACGGGTTTGCCGTCCACTTCCGTAATGACATCTTCGCGCTGGATGTCCTGGGCCGCAGCGATGCTGTTGTCCTCCACATCCGTTACGATCACACCTTTGTCGACGGGGAGATGCAGACGTTCCGCAACTTCCTTCGTCAATTCCTGCACCTGCAAGCCAAACTTGCCGACATTTTCCTGTGACGGTTGCCGCGGCTGGGTCGGCAACGCATTTGATGTTCGCGCAATCTCATTCGGCAATTCACCGGTTTTGATGGGGACTTTTATGGTCTGGCCTTTGCGCCAAACAGTCAGCTGGACATTTTGGCCGACCTTCTTTTTCAAAATCTCGTGCTGAAGCTGCGAGTCTGTTTCGATCGGCGTTCCATCCACCTGGGTGATCACATCGAACGGGTGCAAATCACTTTTGGAAGCAGGCGCATCGGCTTCGATGGTACGAACCACCACTCCTTTTTCGGCGCCCTTAAACAAATCCCGGATTGTCGGGTCGTCGCCCAGCGTCTCGATGCGAATGCCCAGCCAGGGCCTTGTGATCTTGTGGCCGGCGACCAGCTCGGTGCCGATTTCCTTTGCCATGTTGATTGGAATTGCAAAGCCCAGCCCTCGGTTCATGCCGTTGATCAGCGTGTTCATCCCAATCACTTTGCCATCAATGTCGCAAAGTGGGCCACCGCTGTTTCCCGGATTAATTGAGGCGTCAGTCTGCAAATAATCCGAGATGGAGTAGCCGCCTGTCTGAAACAATTTGCTTCGGCCTTTGCCGCTGATCACTCCATAGGTGAATGTATAATCGAGCTTGAATGGCGCGCCGATGGCAAACGCAAACTGTCCAACCCGCACAGCATCACTGTCACCAAGCTGGACGACCGGCAAATCTTTCGCGTCAATCTTAATGACAGCGACATCCGTTTTCTCGTCAGTGCCCACCACCGTTGCTGGAAAATTCCGTCCGTCTCTCAACTTCACGCCGATTTTGTCCGCGCCTTCGACTACGTGAAAATTCGTGAAGATGTAGCCCTCGGGCCGCACGATGAAACCAGAGCCTTCGCTTTGGACCGGACGTACCCCACCCGGATTTCGCCGCGGATTGTTTTCATCGGGCGGTCCTTGAAAGAACAGGTCGTCCAAGGGCGAGCTTTCGCTGATTTCATTCTTTTTGGAAATCTCGATAATGACAACGCTCGGCGCCACGGTTTCGAAGACTTTGGCAAAAGCATTGTTCAGTTGGTGAACCACGTCCTTCCCGGCCTCCGCCGCAGCCGGAGGAACACTGGAAGTTGGGACGGCCTCGGGTTGCGCTGCGAACGATGTACTGAATGCAACGCACAGGGACAAAATGGCTAAGCGCATCGGTTTGAATTTGGACAGCACTGAACATGCAACGTTCAACTGGACACGTCCAATTCCTGCTTACTCAAAGGTGCGCTCGCAATTCAATCGTCGCAGTACTACATTTCTTGACGAATCGCGTATAATTACCGGCCCAACTGTGTTTATGCGTGCGTTCAAGAGGCGGTTCGTCTTCGCGGCAGGCGTCGTGTTTTTGATATTGTTTTGGTCTATAGCGGTTGGCCCTGAGCCGCCTGCGCGCATCTCCATCTCTCCCGAGGAACTGGTTCGCGCGGTCACCATTCAGCGCGATTCGCTGATCGACCTGTGCTTGATCGAACATGTCGATCCAAACGGGCGCGATGCGCAAGGACGCACGCCGTTGCTGATCGCAACATCGCAACAGGATTGGAAAACGGCGCATCGGCTCCTTTACGCCGGTGCACTGGTTGATCTTGCCGATAAGAATGGTTTTACGCCGCTGATGGCGGCAGCGATGTACGGCAATGCCGAAACGTTCCAACTGCTCCTCGCACGTACTGACAATCTTCATGCGGAAGCGCCGACCAACGACGGGCGCGATCTTCTGGGAATGGCGCTCGACGGTGGAAACCGGGAGATTATCGAGACAGTGCTGGAGCGCTTGCCCGTCATGCCAGAGTGGACAAGCAGTACGCGACGCGCTCTGATCGCGGCGCTACAAGCCGGGAAGAAGGAACAAATCCGGTTGCTTCTCGGCAAACATTCAGTGCCTCCGACGCCAGAGGGCAAGAAGGTGCCGTTTCTTGCGTATTCCATCGCGGGAAACAACTCCTCTCTTTTCAACACACTCCTCACTTGTGGAGCAGATCCCAACACCGTTTTGCCGTCGCATTGTGATAAAGATTTTCTGGCACTGCTCTCTTCGCAATCGCTTCGCAGCTACGTGGAAGAAGACAGAAATCTTACCGTCGTGATGCTTGCCGCGGGGCTTGGACAGGACGACTACCTTCGCGCTCTGCTCGATGCAGGTGCCACCCGGAACCGGCTGACGAGCCGGAACAAGATGTCTGCGTTGGACGTTGCCGCAGAGACAGGTCACTGGCGCGCCGCACAAATTCTTCTCGGCGGCGGACCATCGCCCGATCGGTTGCGCCTCGAAATTTCTCTCGGTTTACAGCGGGTCGCCCTCGTTAAAAACGGCGTGCCGGTGTATCGCACGCAGTGTTCGACTGGCCGAACGGGTTATTCGACGAAAAGGGGCGAATTTGTGATCACTAATAAGGAACGAAACCATCGTTCCACGATCTACCATGTCGAGATGCCGTATTTCATGCGACTGAGCTGTCTCGATTTTGGCATGCACGCGGGATACGTGCCGAATTACCCAGCATCGCATGGCTGCATTCGGTTGCCGGAGGAAGCTGCTCGCAAGTTTTTCTCTGAACTGCCCGTCGGCACGCTTGTGACGGTGCAATAGAGCGACGGATAATTGCGCAAAGTAGATTCGACGCGGAAGAAGATTCTTCTGATTCTTGAATCCAAACTGTCTCGGGCGACATCTCAATGGAAAGCCATGGAAAGAGACAACATCGAAGCGTCGTCCTTTCTCATAACCGACAAACCGTCAATAGCCGGTAATGTCTCCCGGGCGACCTGGGTAGGCCTGTTCCTGGCGCTGTTCGCGATGGTACTAATTCGCCATGCGTTCGTGTTTTTTGTACCGGAAATCACCGTTGCCTCAGCAATTCTAAAGGAAACGCTGATCTGGGCGAGTGCAGCCGCTCTCCTGGTGATTGTGCGCCGCGGCGAACGTTTGCCGATGCGCTCTATTGGCCTCGGCACGGCCCGCTGGTGGAAGTCGATTTTGTGGGGGCTCGTCATCGCCGTTGTATCGGCAGCAATCGTTGGGGGACTGGCTTACGTTACCGGGTACGGGCATGGTCCGGGCTCTGCCGAACTCGAGAAATTTCCGCTCTGGTTAATTACACTCATTGTTTTCCGGGCTGGAGTGGTAGAAGAATTATTTTACCGCGGTTATGCGATCGAACGCTTGCAGATGCTTGGTGTCGGACGCTTCTGGTCGGTCACAATTCCGCTGGTCATTTTTTCGCTTGGCCATTGGTCAGGCGGCGCGGCTAACATTCTTATCGCCTTCGCGGCAGGGGCAATCCTGACCGTTTTCTATTTGTGGCGCCGTGATCTGGTGGCCAACATGGTTGGCCACGGTTTGGTCGACTTCGTTGCCAACGTCTTGCCGAGATTGTTCTCCTAGTCATCCGGGCTTCCACGTAAGGTTTCTGAAAAGCTTTCAGAGCTGTTGAGTACAGCGTAGGCTTTCCCGCTTACGAGGCGACTGCAAGGAATGACACCATTGCTTTTGTTTGCTCCAGGTGCAGGAGCGCCTTCCTCGCATCCCTGGATGCAAAATTGGAAAGAGCGTTTGTCCGCAATCGGGACCGTCGAAACCTTCGATTACAACTACATGCGCAATGGCCGAAAACGCCCCGATCCCTTGCCACAATTAATCGCAGCACACCGAAAGGCATTAAGCCAGGCGCGCGAGAGATATGAGCCTGCCATCACGATCCTGGCCGGCAAGAGCATGGGCGGCCGGGTTGGATGTCATTTATCACTCGAAGAAAATGTGGAAGGATTAGTTTGCCTTGGATATCCGCTCTGTGCGATGGGCGATCGCACAAAACTCCGCGACCAAGTTTTGCGCGCTCTCACGACCCCAATTCTGTTTGTGCAAGGCACTCGCGATTCGCTTTGCCCGCTGGATCTGTTGGAGCGCGTGCGATCAGAGATGAAAGCGCCAAACTTTTTGCATCTCGTTGAAGGCGGCGACCATTCCTTGCGCGCACCGAAACGCCTGCTTCAAGCCAGCGGCCAAACGCAGGAAGATATTGATCAACAGATCTTCAGGGCCATCGCTGAATTTGTTGACGGATTGATCGTGCCTGCGGATTAGATCAACGTGAGGAGAAGGCACAATCAAGTTTCGCTCCGCGCTGGTCAGGTCGAGTTTGTTAAGGTCGGCACAGACGCCTGGCGGTGGCGCGATGTCTATCGATGGCTGATTGGATTGAGATGGCCACAGTTCGCAGCGTTTGTCGCTAGTCTGTATGTCGGGCTAAATCTCGTTTTCGCGGCCCTGTACAGTCTCCAGCAAGACAGCATCGCTGGCAGCACGGGTGGGCATTGGTTTTTTGATTGCTTCTTTTTTAGTGTGCAAACGCTCGCGACTGTCGGGTATGGCCACATGTATCCGCAAACGCTTTATAGCCACATCGTCAGCACCGTTGAAATCATGACCGGGATATTTTTGCTCGCGGTGATGACCGGCCTAATCTTCGTGCGCTTTTCGCGACCGATTGCGCGCGTTGTGTTCAGTAATTCCATAGTCGTTGCGCCGTTGAATGGGAAGCCGACGCTGATGGTTCGAATTGGCAACGAAAATCAGCACAGCATGGTGGAGGCGGAGTTCCGGATCATGTTTTCGCGCGACGAACCTTTGATCGAAGGTGGGGATTTCAGATACTTTTATGACCTGAAACTGCATTTCGATCGGCTCACAGTTTTTCCCGCGGCACTGACCTTGCGACATACGATCGATGAAACGAGTCCGCTTTTTGGCGCAACTCCCGAGTCGCTCGAATCCAGCCGGGTCCTCTTCATTGTCTCAGTGGTCGGAATCGATCCAGTCATTGCCGCGGCCGTTCAAACCCAAAAGGATTACTCCTGGCGGGATATAGGTTTCGGCGAACGTTTCGTCGAAATTTATACCGAGCATGGTGGGGGACGGCTCACAGTCGATTACGGTCGCCTTCACGACACTGAGCCAGTGTCGTAGAATCTTTGTCGCTGCGGCGACTGCTAGTCTGGGCTTTGTTACGGCGCGAGGACCATCCGCGCAAACGGGAACATCGCGGCAATGAGCTGAACCCCGATTGCGGTGAAAAACGGCCAAAACGCATTACGTAGGGCAGCGTTGTATAGTTGCAATAGCATCGCTGCAATCCCGACCGCTGCTGTCAGATAAAAGACGGAGCGGCTGGCGCCCGCGCGGTGCAACTCTTGCAGATCAAACCGGCGAAAAACTTTCACTGTCCCTATGCCGAACAGCAAAAGAATTACGAATGCGGCGCCGCTGCACCAGCACCGGATGTCTGCCGGGACAGGCCTGATAGTCAGCAACAACAGCCCAATCATGCAAAATGCGAGTGGGAGAATTGAGTTGGTTAGAAGTTGCCGAAGCCGAAATTTGTTGATCGGCGACCAGTCGTGAACCGATTCGCGACGAAAAACGACCACCACACCCGCAAAGCCGGCAAGCGCGACGGCGATCTGTGCCGCCGTGCTGAGAGCCTCACCCGGTTCCATGGACTATGACTTCAACACTCCGTGGCGTTGCGGAAGAATTATTTTCCAGTTGGCCGCTATGCCCGCTGCCACTTTGCAAACACGCAAAGTCTCAATAATCTTTCCCCCACAACTATACGAAAGGAATAACAAACCATGGCTACTTATGTTGGCTTGGTTCAGTTTACGGACCAGGGCATTCGCAATATCAAGGATACGGTGAAACGCAGCGACGCCGCGGCGGCGGAGGCGGAGAAAATGGGTATGAAGATCGTCGAGGAATTCTGGACGATGGGCGCTTACGACGTTGTGGTCGTAGTCGATGCACCCAACGATGAGACGATGAGCGCGTTCATGCTCAAAATCGGCTCACTCGGCAATGTGAAGAGCCATACCCTGCGCGCTTTCCGTCGGAACGAGATGGAAGAAATTCTGGCGAAGATCAAATAGCGGCCGCCATGATCCGAGGGCTCAACCAGCTTATTGGCAGCTAACACGGCAAGCTCGCCAAAAGGCTGAGTCGTCCGATTGGCGGATCGGCAAGCTTTCACTGCGCTTAGACCGCTTTCGCTTCAGCATCCTGTATTTCGGTCTAGTATGCCTGTCCCGGAGGCAGGGCTGATGGAACGAGAACAACGCGATCCGAGTCCTGCCATATTGCCGTGAATACGTACGTCTGACCGGGCCGCACGTTGAGCACGGTCGATGTCGGCTGATAGAAGTAGTAGTTTGGCACGGCCGAGGCCGTCAGTACATGACGTCCCGCTGGCACAAAATGATCGTAGCGACGTCCCTGCACAACATTCGCGACCGTTCTGCCATCGACCTGAAGATTGAGAGCCAAATTCCATCCAAAGTTCGGGGTCCTCAAAACAATAAGACGCCCACCCGACTGAGCGGCGGAGATTTCGATCGACGCTATGCAAACAAAAACAAGAATAAGAAAGAATCTGGTGGCGGATCTGTACATTGACTTCATGACCGCATGTTACGCGTAGGGGTGAATTTTGGCCAGTGCACTATGGATCAACGTCCGGACTTGTCATTGTCGGGTGCTGCCGCCAGAGGATCTTACAAGGTCGTGAGGCTGGGCATTCCTGCTTTCAAAAGCCACACTCGCGCGTCTTCCGGAATGAGATGGAAAAGATTCTGGCGAATATCATATAGCTGCTATTAACGTACAAGGCGGGACAAATCCGCTGCAGGCAATATCGCACCGTCGATGTCGGTTGAGAGGAGTTGTAATGTGGCGCGGCCGCGACCGTCAGTACACGTCGCCTCGATTTTGCCAAATCGCCCCGGGGGACAACAACGCTCCTGCTGGGCGGAGAAAAACCAGATTCGAATCCCACATCGCAGTGTACACATACGCCCACCCTGGCTGAACGTTCACTGTGGTCGAAATCGGCTCGCTTAAGCTTGCATATGGCACCTTGTACACGGTTAAGACATGGGGCCCCGCTGGTAGCCAGGTGTCATAGCGGTGACCTAGTGTGACGTTCGCGACAGACCTACCATCGATCTGGAGATGGTAAGCCAAATTCCATCCAAAGTTCGGTGCCCTCAGAATGATCAGACGCCCACCCGGTTGAGCGGCCGCAGTTTCGATCGAGACAATCCAAACGAAAGTACAAACGAGAAAGACTCTGCTGATGTATTTAGTCAAGCTGCTCATGCGCTCATCATAGCACGAATTTGCTCCGCGTCGCGGCTAGAATGAATCACGCGGACCGGTTAATCTCAACAATTACCAGCGAGGAGATTGCGACCATTGTGAGTATGGCCCGGCCGCCATTTCGAGCTTGCTGAGGCGAGTACCGCGTGTATGTCTTCAAACATGAAAACGTTCGCTGTCCGATGTGGGATCGCCCTAATTATACTGGCTGCGGCAAGCCTTGCGTTTGCCAATCCTTTCAAGAGCAGGATTATCACCGGCACGAGTTCGCCTTTGGTAATCACGGTTCCTGACGATCATTTTCTCAAGATCACGAATTTTTCTCAGGAAGGAGGAACTGATCGCGGCGTCGTTGCGGTCACGCTCACCGGTGATGAAAATAGCGGGACGGCGAATGTTCTCACCGCGACCCGAATCGACTTAAGCACAGGAGCCAGTTCGCAAAATTCTCCGGAAATTGTTAATCGAGTGGTAATAGCGGGGCCGGCTCAAGTGACGATCGCGCCTATAACGGGGGCAACGCTTTTCATCAGCTATCGGAAAGAGTCCAATGAAGGCGGCGGAGGTGGAGGTGGCAACATCGTGTTTGTTACCCCTACTCCTGCTCCTACCGGGACACCGAGTATCACTCCTCTGCCGACTATCACTCCGTTTCCGACTCCTTAAGGCGACACACGAACGGCCATCCGCGTTGGCGGGCGCGGTGCGCATTAACTTCTGGATTTATCGCCGCTGAATTTATTGATGGGTGAAGACCTTCCCTGCTCCCCGCATGGCAAGGCAGCATCTCAGGCCTCAACTGGCCAGCGCATCAATCGCTTTCCATTCTTCGGGAGTTAACTTGAGCTTCGCGGCAGCGATATTTTCTTCCAAATGTGCAACAGACGATGTCCCGGGGATGGGCAGCATCACGTGTGATCGCTCCAGAAGCCAGGCCAGCGCGACTTGGACAACGCTCACTCGGTGCGCCTTTGCCGCCGCATTCAGCGGGTTCTCGGGTTTTAACCCCCCCCCGCCTCCAATTGGGAACCATGGCAGAAAACCGACATTCTCGTTCTCGCAATACGTTAAAACGTTTTCCGATTTGCGGTCCTCAATGTTGTACCGGTTCTGCACGCTCACGATTGGAACAATCTTGCGCGCTCGCGCGATTTCGTCCGGGTCCACGTTGGATAATCCGACGTGCCGAATCTTTCCGGCATCTTGCATTTGTTTGAGCGCGCCGACGGATTCTTCAACGGGAACTTTGGGATCGACGGTGTGCAATTGATATAAATCGATGCGCTCCAACCGCAGGCGCTTCAGACTTCCGTCGACGGCTTGCTTGAGATGTTCAGGTCGTCCGTTTGGCACCCACTGGCCAGGTCCGGGCCGGGTCAGACCGCCTTTCGTCGCGATGACAAGCCCTTTTGGATAAAGATAAAGCGCCTCGGCTATGAGCAGTTCGCTTGTATCGGGCCCGTATGCGTCAGCAGTATCTATCAGGTTCACACCGAGTTCGACGACGCGTCTGAGAACTTTGAGCGCGTTCTTTCGATCAGGCGGCCAACCCCAAATGCCTTGTCCGGTGACGCGCATTGCGCCAAAACCGAGCCTGTTCACCGTCAGGTCGCCGCCCAACGTAAAAGTCATGTTGATAGCCATTTTCGATGTCTTTGATGTGTCAGCTCCGAAAATTACATCGGATTTCCCGGCCAAAAGCGCGGCTCCGCCTACTAGACTGATCTGAAGAAATCTTCGACGAGAAACGGCCTGCAGTTGGGTCGGTTCAGGAAACTCATCTCTCATCGCGCACAGGCGTACGTTGATGGAAGGCGCTGCCAGCGCAAGTAGATGATTCCCTTCGCGCGTCCATTAGAACGGTAAATGTGTCTTCAAGATTTCTGCCGAAGGTGATGATGCCTCCTTCGTGCCCGGCCATCACGAGAATCCTTCTCCTGTGTAAATCCGTAACCCTGAAGAGGTGCATTACTTCGTGCGCCATCTCGCGGGTGCCGGACCTAACAGAATTCGAGCTTGTCGGAATCTGATCCACGAGGGCCGCCCATAATTTTAGGTCGTGGCAATGAATAACCGCGCCAGCCTTTGTATCTGATTCGTAAACCGCGGCGTGGGTCAGCGACTCTGATGAGGGAATCGCGGACCCCTCGTATCGGAGCCAGTTTCTTTCGAAGTCGTAGGCCACCACTCTGGCACAATCCGCGGACGTCAGCTCTGATTTTCCACCAGTCGCCGAACCGGTGATATAAAAATTGCACGTCGCCTCCTCCCTTGTGCTCAAATTGCCAAACCCGATCGCATTTGAATCCATGCCGATCAATTGAAGCTCACAAAGCTTCCGTCGGTACGCGTTTAGTTCGGCGAACCCCGCGAAGGGTGTGATCTCCGGACGCATGCATTCACAAGTGAACCTTACGTATTTGCTCATCGGGCGCGCTCGGGAAAAAGTGCGCGAATGCTTTTCTCATTAGCCTCGCACACGCCTCGCTCGGTAATTAGTCCGCTTACCAGATGTCTCGGTGTAACATCGAAACCATAGTTTGCAGCGGGACTTCTCTCTGGCGCAACGCACACGTCCACTTGTCGTCCTGCTAGCCAGCCGTGCGCGTGTTTTATCTCGTCCGCGCCGCGTTCTTCGATTGGAATTTCTTTCAACCCGTCCCGCATGCTCCAATCAAGCGAAGAGGAAGGCAATGCTACATAGAAAGGGACATTATTATCCTTTGCCGCCAATGCCTTTAAATACGTCCCGATCTTGTTTGCAACATCCCCTGTGCAAGTCGTGCGGTCCGTTCCGACAATTACCAGATCGACTTCGCCATGTTGCATTAGATGCCCGGCCGCGCTGTCCGCAATCACCGTATGTGGCACACCGTGCTCGCCCAGCTCCCAAGCTGTAAGTTTCGAACCCTGATTTCTCGGCCTGGTCTCGGCGACCCATATGTGAAGCGGTACGCCGCTATCGTATGCGGCATAGATCGGTGCCGTAGCAGAACCGTAATCCACAAAGGCGAGCCATCCCGCGTTGCAATGTGTAAGGACATTCACGGGCTTGCCGCTTTTGTTTCTCGCAATTTGCTGAATAAGCCCTAATCCGTGCTGCCCAATCATCCGGCAGTGCTCTTCATCTTCTTCGGCAATCAATCTGGCCGTACGCAGAGCGAGCAGGCTCTTCTCCTGCGCGGTTCTCCCTTCGCTAATACTCATTAGCTGACGCTCGACTGCCCGCGAAAGATTCACTGCCGTCGGTCTGGTTGCCTCGAGTTGTGCCGCTGCTCGGGCCATCTGTTGATTGAATTCTGAGAGTTCGGCATGCAACGCGGCCTCAATTGCCGCCAAGTACATTCCAAATCCGGCGCTCGCACCGATCAATCCCGCTCCGCGAACATGCATTTCGCGAATAGCCGTCGCCATCTGTTCGACTGTGCGGACTTCTTCAATAACGAAGCGATGCGGCAAGAACCGCTGATCGATCAACTGCACAATGCATTCATCATCTGGTTTCAGCCAGATCGTCCGAAAATGTCTGCCGCCTACTTTCACACGGTGTGGCTATGATCTGGGCTCTGACCCCTTCGTTTACTATCGCTGAATTTTCTACAGATCGATTCCCATTAGGATAGCGCCAGAAATTTCCTCCCAACCCTGACGTTTCCAGAACTCAGCGCCACGCTGGTTATCGTCGGCTACCATGATAATAACGCGTTTCACTCCAGCGCTGCGCAAGCCATTGAGGCATTCGTCCAGCAGACGCTTTCCCAGCCCGCATCGCTGATAGGCAGGATCGACTGCCAGGTGATAAACATGTCCGCGACGTCCGTCGTGTCCGCACAAGGCGACTCCAACAACTGCCCCTCCATCAATCGCCACTCTGCTGAGCCCTCGGTTGCGCCTAAGAAACTGAGCGAGGCCTTCTCTGTCATCGCCCTCGGCGATCTCAAGACCTTCAACTCGACGCCAGAGTCGGATCGCTGCGTCGTAATCATCAATGAAAAATTCTCGAGTATCGAGGTTGCCACTCATTTGTAGTCGAGAACTGTATCACGGCGTGGCAATCTTCGCTCAGCACTGGGCCGACGGTTGCGGATTACTGCGAAATGTCCGAGTGGATGAATGTGAAGCAATCCAGCGTCATTGTTCTGGCGATTCTCGCAACCGTGTGCTGCAGTTGGGCGAATTTAGGGGACAGCGCAGATAGAATTGAAGATTCTTATGGCTCAATACTACAGCGGCGCCTGCGGGACGACGGAACCGTGAGTGTCCTTTACCACAAGGATCGCTATCTCTATGAGGTGACCTTTGCTAATGGCCGAAGCGTCTCGGAAACGTATTTCCACGTTAAGGGCACCGATCTTTCCGAAAAAGAAATCATGAGATTTCTAAAGGCCAACGCCGCTGGCGCCACGTGGACAGCGGAGAACACGACCAAGGAACGGCGTTTCAGCCGCAGCGATGATAAAGCTGAGGCGACGTACGGAACTGTACGCGGCAGGCCGGCGCTGACCGTATGGGAACTTCGCACGAAATCTTAGCGATTTGCGTCAGTTCCTCAGTAACCAGTTCTCAATTATCCCCCTTCAGACCGCAGGCGTGCGTTTAGGCAACACCAGCGCAGCAACAATTCCTACAAGCAAAAAGCCAACGATCTGGATGAGCATGTAGCTGGCGGTGTAAACACACGGGAAGCCGTACCAGTTCCAGTAGGAAACGTTGGTCGAAATAGCCGCCAGGATTCCTGCGACAAGCACGAAACCGATCCGACCGGCAAAGCTCACAATGCGCGTTTGGGCCAAAAGGAACACCACCAAAATCGCTTCGAGGAATTCTTTGCCGAATTCGACGCCGAGCCATTTGCCAAGCGTGAACGGACGGCCGGGCGCATGATACATGAGAATGCCTGACGGATTGGCCGCCATTTTTTCGCCTACATGTTTCATCGCTTCGTTCTTTTCCTGTCGCGTTGCGTTCTTGCCAATACCAGGACCGGGAAAAATATAGAGGCCGGTCTGTTCGCCGATATTGCTCTGCATTTCGTTAAGGACGGCCGATTCATTTGGAATTTCGCGGATGCCAGCTTCGCCCAGCGGCAGTGCCATATGGGCGATCGATGTCCAGATAAACATCACGATTCCACCGAGGACGCCGGCAAGAAGAATTTTCATAAGCAGAGGGTGAATAAGACGGGAGAAATTTAGAAGGAAAAATTAAGAAGCAGGACGTCCAAAATCGTTAGAAGTCAGCTCCTAGCTTCAGCGATATTGACGAACATACCAAGCAAGGGATTTAGGCGAGTCCAACGTTCGGCCACATTACGAAAAAGTAATGTTAAAACCCTTGTCACTTTGGACTTCGTTGGGAAGTGTGCACTCCTTCACACTCAAACTTCAATTTGCATTATAAAATCTATGAAATCTCTACGTTGGTTTAATCGAATTCGTATCCTAACAAATCTGCGTATCGCAAGTGCGGTGACGCTAATGTCCGCCGCGGCCGCAGTGGCCTTCGTTGCAGTGAACCCCTCGGGTCCACTCTTCTCGGGAAAATCAGACAATAAAAGTGAAGCCAAGCTTGAAGCGAGGTCGATGCGCTCCAAGGCCTTTGGCCAACATCTAAAGACGCTCCTCGGTCCGGCCCACGAAAAGGACGCCGAGGCTGCCCGAGTCGATGGCCCCGCGGCCACAAGCTATGACGATGTAGCGTATCCTGCCAAGTCGATCGCCGCAGCGCAGCAGGTGAACGCCTCCAACGCAGCGAAAGCGATTGGCAGGCTGCCCGGCGGTAAAAGAACCAACTGGCAGGAGGTTGGTCCGAGTGGAGTGCCAGCGGACGCCCTAGTGGCGTCAGAGTCCACTGGTGCTTCCGCCGGCACGATCTACTCTGGTCGCGCGACTGCGATTGCGGTGGCTCCGAATTGCACAGCGTTGAGCTGCGCGGTCTTCATTGGCGCGGCGGGCGGCGGCGTCTGGCAGGCTGACAACGCGCTTGCCCCGCAACCGAACTGGCACCCGTCGAGCAACGGTATCCCATCGAACGCTATCGGCTCTCTCACCTTCGACCCGAACGATCCGCGCGGCAAGACGCTCTATGCGGGAACCGGCGAGCCGAATGGCTCGGGTGACTCCGAAGCCGGTGTCGGCCTTTACAAATCAACCGATGGCGGCAAGAACTGGACTCTTATCGCGGGCAGCACTGCCTCGACCGCGCCGTGCGCTTCCGGGGTCGGCACGTGCCCGGTCGCGACCGGGCGCTCAATTGGCGGCATTGCGGTCGATCCGGCCGATCCCAATCACATCTTCATTGGGACTGACGTAGCTCGTCACGGGTCGTCCTCGGTTAACGGTGGCCGCTTCACGCCGCCGGGGGCCGCGAAGGTTGGTCTTTATGAATCGACAGACGGCGGGGCGACCTTCACCGACAAGGTGATTCTAACACAGGATGTCGTCGACCCCAACACCCCGACCGGTGGCGACTTTTTCCGCGCCGGCTGTTCACACATCGAGCTGTACCGACCGGGGAGCGAGACGCAGGTTTACGCATCATTCTTCGACTACGGTGTCTTCCGGCGTTCAATGACTCAGGACGGCGATACCGCTTTCCATCAGATCTTCCAGTCGGCAGGCGGCGGTTTAGTGGCGAACTCGTCCACGTCACGGACGGAGTTCTCGCTGGCGCCGAACGGGAGCGATCTGCGAGTCTACGTAGGCGACGCGCCCGCGCCTGCCTCCTTCTGGCGAGTCGACAACGCCAACGTGACGGCGGCTACGCTCTTCACCGGCGGAACGAACGGAGGCTGGACGCAGCTGTCCAACCCGACGAACGGCACACCCGGCTTCGCCTCCTATAACTACTGCACCGGACAGTGCACGTACGACATGCCGGTCTACTCGCCGCCGGGTGCCCCGAACATCGTCTACATCGGCGGCGCCATGCAATACGGGGAGCTCGGCGGGCGCTCGAATGGGCGCGCGATCCAGCGCTCCGAGGACGCGGGCGTGAACTTCACGGACATGACGATCGATACCCAGGGCGTGAGCCGGCACCCTGACCAGCACGCAATGGCGGCGACGCCGTTCAACCCGAACATCCTCTTTAACGGCGACGACGGTGGAATCTGGAGGTTAGACGGCTCGTTTAGCGACGTGCACAGCGAGTGTGCATCGCGCGGATTGACCGGCAACAACCTGATTGATTGCAATAGCTGGCTCTCGAGGGTGCCGACGACGATCTCGACCATGAACAGGGGGCTGGGCACGCTCCAGTACCAGAGCCTATCAGTCAACGCCCAGAACCCGCTCAACGACATCATGGGCGGTACCCAGGACAACGGCACCCACGCTTACGACGGGCATGGCAACGGTAGCTGGTTCGTCACTATCTTCGGTGACGGTGGCCAGTCAGGCATCAGCTCGTTCAGCCCGAACATCCGTTTCCACACCTTCTTCGATGCGCAGATCGATATGACCTTTCGAGGCACCACCCCGACATTCGCCAGCGAGACGGGTTGGAACTGGGTCTCCGACACGTTCTTCACACCGCCGGGCAATACCGAGGGTCGCTCGTTCTACATCCCGATTATCTACGACCCGGCAGTCGCCGGAACGTTGTTCACGGGACTCGAGCACGTCTGGCGGACGCAGGACGACAACGGCGGCCAGGCCTTCCTTGAATCGAACTGTAACGAGTTCTTCGGCACCTTCACCTCTCCCTGCGGGAACTGGCAGGCACTTGGCGTGCCAAGGCTGTCCAGCACGTTTTTCGGCTCTGACAAGCAGCCAGGGTCCGCCGGCTACATCGTTGCAACGGAGCGCGCCCCGAGCGACAATGGCACGCTCTGGGCCGGGTTGAGGCGCGGACGCGTCTTCGTGGCTTCGAATGCCGATAACGCGACGGCCAGCGCGGTGACTTTCTACCGCATCGACACGTCGTCGACGCCGACTCGGTTCGTGAGCGGGATCGCCATCGACCCGTCGAACCCGAACCATGCCTTCATCTCGTTCTCGGGCTACAACGCGTACAACCCGACCCAGCCGGGGCACGTGTTTGAGGTGACCTACGATACGGGCAGTCATACGGCTACCTGGACCAACCGCGACTACAACCTTGGCGATGAGCCGATCACGGACATCGCGCTGGATTCCCAGACGGGCGATCTGTTTGTCTCGACTGATTTCGGCGTTAACATGCTGAAGTCAGGCGCGAGCACTTGGACTCCAGCCGGAGGCAGCCTGCCGCCGGTCGCGACCTACGGGCTCACGATCGACTCGAACGCGCGCGTGCTTTACGCGGCGACACACGGCCGCGGTGCCTGGATGCTGAGTCTGCAATAAAGTTGGTTTCGTAAATGGGCGGGATAGTTAAGTTCTATCCCGCCCATTTTTTTACAACGTGAGCGATGTGTCCTAGAAATCTGATCGTTGGGTTCATCTTTCTGGCGCTAGCTGGCAGCGCTGCATTGAGCGATGGCTTGCCGTCAGGCGTCATGGAGGGGCATCTGAAAATTCTTTCGCGTAATCCGGTCGACCTCGGCGACGAAAACGCGACGACGATGACGCCGGAAAATTACGGTGAATATCCACTGCTCATCTTGAGCCAAAGCGGAAAGAAAGAGATCGCGCGGATTACTGCGGACGAAAATGGAAACTATCGCGTTGAATTACCGCCAGGCGATTACGTTCTGGAAGTGCAGGTGCAGGGGCGACCGCGCACGCACCTGCGCTGGAAGCCGCAACAATTCACGATTGTGTCGAATCAGACTGTTCGCGTCGATATGGATATTATTGCCGTGGACCAGTGGCGAGCTGGATCGACGCACCCTAAAAGTAACGCTGTCGTTACTTTTCAGTTACTGCCTTTACAATTCGTTCAAGCCAGAATCTCAAATCTCCAAGCTAAAAACATATGAAAACTCCACATTGTTCTAATCGAACTCGTTTCTTCTCACTTGTGCGCATCACAAGCGCGAGTGTTCTTCTCACGGCCGCAGCCGCAATGGCTTTCGTCGCGGCGAAACCATCCGGCCCGTCATGGGCGAAATCGGACAGCAAAAACGCGATCAATAAATTCAACCAAAATCGCGTTCAACTGTTCAGAAACAAACTAGCCATGCCTGGTCCTGAACGAGAGGGAGGGCCGACGGCCGGAGCCCAAGAGGCTTACGCTAATCGCGCTTACCCTGCCCCCTATGTCCCATTTACGTTGACGCGCAACGCTCATAGGGCTTGGACCAATGTCATGGCAAGGGCTCCAGGAAGGGGTGTCAATGCGCTGGGTGGCTGGACTCTCGCGGGACCGAGCACCGCCAATTTTCCGGATGTCCTGACTTTCAGCGGCGCACCGTATACGACTTCTGGTCGCATTACCGCGCTTGCCGTCGATCCGAGCTGCAACACAACGAGGTGCCGGGCGTGGGCGGCAGCGGCAGGCGGCGGCGTTTGGCGTACGACTAATGCACTTTCCGGCAGTGGGGTTTCTTGGACGTTTGTCTCCGGCAATTTTGCGACGAATGCGATTGGGACTCTCACTTACGACGCTGCTCACAACACCCTATACGCTGGAACCGGCGAACCAAATTCCTCGGGTGACTCGGAGGCCGGGTTTGGAATTTACAAATCTACTGACGGCGGCGATACCTGGACGCATCTTGCGGCGAATACGAGTGTTCCCACTGGGACAAGCGTTGATTGCACGTGCGCCATTGGTTTTGGAGGCGTTCGCACCGCCCCCGCGTATAGTGGCCCAGCCTTTGATGGCCGTTCGATCTCCTCTATCGTCGTTGATCCAGCCAACGCGAGCATTCTGTACGTTTCATCCGATCGCGGCGTACGCGGAATCAGTTCAGAGACCGGAGGCACTGTCTCGCTAGCTCCTGGTCTTCCGCCCTACGGATTGTGGAAATCTACTGACGGCGGAGCGACGTTTACGTTGTTGAACTACCAGGATGTTTGCTTGAACCCAACTCTTCCGGGAGACGCCGGAATCATCCAGGCAACCTTCGGCTCGACGCGTGGCGTCCACGAGACCAGTCTCGACCCGGGAAATTCAAGTATAGTTTACGCCGCTCCGTACCCTTCAAACAACATCTGCCCGCCTAACACCGGGGGCGGCGTCTGGCGCTCCACTGACAGCGGCGCTACCTGGACTCAGATGAAGCTCGCGCTGAATGCGACGCTAAATACCGATCGGGCGTCCTTTGCTGTCACGCCGATCGCGGGTGGACTTACGCGAATGTACGTAGGCGTGGGGAATTCCAGCCAGACCGCGGCGAATCGGGCGCGACTGTTCCGCACGGACGATGCCGTGGCCGCAACCGACGCGAGCTTCACTAATCTGACAGCAATTCAGGAGGCATCGGCCGCACCGAACCAAACGCTAAACTATTGCGGCGACCCAGCAATTGGCGGCGCCCAATGCTGGTACGACAATGTCGTTTATTCACCTCCCGGAAAACCGAACGTGGTGTATTTGGGTGGCGCTTTTAGCTACGCTACCTACGGCGGCAGAAACAACGGACGCGCATTCATCCGCTCGACCGACGCCGGTCTTACGTTTACTGACATGACGTGGGATGCCACCACTAATCCGACTCCGCCCGGCACCTGCTGTCAGCCGAATCCGATCGCGCCGAATGGAATGCATCCTGACTCGCATGCGATTGTAGAAATCCCGGGCACGGACTCAGCGATCTTCGGCTCGGATGGCGGGCTTGTTCGCTCGAGCGGGGCGTTCGCGGACATTTCATCGCAATGCACCACGTACCGTGGCCTCACCGGCACGAACCTTGCAACGTGCCAGCAGTTGCTATCGGCAGTACCGACATTCCTCTACAACCTGAACAAAACACTCTCGACTCTCCAGTTCCAGAGCCTGTCAGTTGCTGCTGATAACCCTAAACATCTGCAGGGCGGCACGCAGGATAACGGGACGTTTGAGACCACTGGCTCGGCGGTCGTGTGGCCACAGCTCATATACGGCGATGGCGGTCAGTCGGGCTTTAACGTGGGCAACTCCGGGCTCCGGTTCAACTCGTTCACCTCGAACTTCCACGATGTGAATTTCCAAAATGGCGACCCAGAGAAGTGGGTCATCGCGAGTGGCCCGATCGTGGCCAGTGGCGAGAGCGCGCTGTTTTACTCACCCATCATCTCGGATCCTGCCAGTGCAGGCACAATCTTCCAAGGTTCGCTGAGCGTCTGGCGGACTCAGGATTGGGCTGGCAATCAGGCATTCCTTGAAGCCAACTGCCCTGAGTTTACAACTTCGGGAGCGAACCCAGCTTGTGGCGACTTCGTCCGCATCGGGCCAGCTGGCGCGACGAACCTGACGGTGAGCGCGGGAGACTACCGCGGTACAACTCGTGCATGCTCCGGCCCCAACTGCAACGTCGCCGCAGTCGCGCGCGCCAGTTCTGACACCGCAACACTGTGGGCGGCGACGACAACCGGACGCGTCTTCATCTCGAAAAATGCCGATACGACAAATACAAGCGTCACGTACACGCGGCTCGATTCGCTTGCTGCGAACAGTCCGGGCAGGTTCATCAGCGGTATCACAGTTGATCCCGCCGACTCCAATCATGCCTGGATCTCATATTCGAGCTACAGCACATTGGATCCAACGACACCCGGGCACGTGTTCTCTGTGACATTTGATCCAAGTGGGCCAAGCGCAACTTGGACGAGTCTCGACGGATCGGGAGCGGGAGCATTCCCAGACTTTCCGGCGACTGGCGTCGCCTTTGATTCGGTCACAGGCGATCTCTTTGCGTCGAATGATTGGGGCGTTCTGAGATTAGCGAACGGTTCCACGAGTTGGGTTGCTGCTGGCACTGGTCTTCCGAATGTGGAAGTTGCAGGCCTCACCATTGTGCCCAGCGCGCGAAAGCTGTACGCAGCCACGCATGGTCGAAGCGCCTGGCTACTGACATTGCCATAAACTTGGACTAGTCTCTGGGCGGGATAGTGAAAATCTATCCCGCCCATTTTTTTTGCAGTGATGTCATCTGTTCTCAAATACCTGATTTCCGCCTGCGTCTTTTTGCTGTTCGCCGGCAGCGCATCGATTAATGCCGCGCCGACAGGTTTTGTGGAGGGACATCTGAAAATTGTCTCGCCGAAAGAGGTTGAGCTTGCCGGTGGAAGTCCACCGGCAGATGTAGCGACCGTGAATTATGCCGAATATCCGCTCGTCATCTTGAGCCGTGACGGAAAAACAGAAATCGCGCGGGTGACAGCGGACGACACTGGAAATTATCGTGTCGCAGTGCCTCCGGGAGAATATATTCTTGATGTTCAAGACCGGAGGCGTCGGCACGTCCGTGCGGCGCCGCAACCGTTCACAGTAAGCTCAAATCAGACCGTGCACGTGGACATGAACATCGACACGGGTGTTCGTTGAGGCGTCGGGATTCGTGGCATTCGATTGAATAAGACGCTTTCGTTCGGTGGCGAAAGCTTCGCAACATGTTGACAAACGGTTCTTGTTGCGATTGAATATCGCGCGTTAGTTTCCCTTCTGGGCCAGCCATCTCTCGGCGAGGTGTTGTTCGGAAATTCGCAGGTTCAATCAGTAAATTGTACAAAATCCGCACATATGGCGGGACATAGTAAGTGGTCGAAGGTCAAGCGCTTTAAGGGTGCGATCGACGCGAAACGCGGCAAGATCTTCAGCAAATTATCGAAGGAAATTACGATCGCGGCGAAGGCTGGCGGAGGCGATCCGACTGCCAACCCGCGTCTGCGCAGCGCCATCCAAGCTGCGCGAGCGCAGAGCATGCCGAATGACAATATCGAGCGTGCGATCAAACGCGGCACGGGCGAGGGGAGGGACGGCGGACAGTTGGACGAAATCACTTACGAAGGTTATGCGCCGGGCGGCGTGGCGATCATCGTTGAGACTGCGACCGACAACAAGAATCGCACTGGCGCGGAGGTTCGCAGGATCTTCGCCCAGAACAATGGCAATCTCGCATCGAGCGGGAGTGTTTCCTACATGTTCCACAGGAAGGGACAGATCACCCTTCCGCGATCGAGCATTGACGAGGACCGGCTACTGGAGCTTGCCCTGGAGGCCGGCGCGGAGGAGTTGACAAGCGAGGAGGATCAGTATGTTATCACCACTTCCCACGATCAGCTCTACGCCGTAGCTGAGGCGCTCAAGAAAGCAGGCGTCACTACCGATGGGCAAAAGTTTACGTTTATCCCCGATACTACAGTCGCCGTCAGGGACGAGGCCGTGGCGCGTCAGGTGCTCCGATTGTGTGATGCGCTCGAAGAGGACGACGACGTGCAAAACGTCTATTCAAATCTAGACATTCCCGACGAATTGCTGGCCACATTGCCGGCCTGAAAAATTATTGCTTCCAGCCACACGTATTAAGGCATCCGCCGCGGCGGACAAAGAATCTAACTATGAACGAACAAAACGAGAACCAGCCTGTGCCGCTGGAAACTGAATCCGCGTCGCCGGAGCAACGCCACCGTCCTCGTCGCCGTTTTCCCCGGAGGCGTTACCGGGACCGCGGCGATCGATTTAGGCGGAGTGATTCCGAAGAATCACCAAATTCTTCCTCAACAAACGCCGATCCTGCTGGTGAGACTGCTGGTGTAGAGACTCTGGATCGACCCGCTTCAGCCGGACGCGAAACAGTCGAAGGTGCTGCCGGGACCAGCGAACAAGTTCAGGCTGAGCCGGAATTTGGCGAAGGTATCATTGAAATTTCGGGCAAAGGCTTCGGGTTCCTGCGCGATCCAAAACGCAACTTTGTGCAGACGCCGCAGGACATTTTTGTCACTCCTGAAATTGTGCGCCGCTTCGCTTTGCGCGACGGGATGTGGATTTACGGTGAGACCCGGCGCGGCAGCCGTGGCCCGCAACTGGTCAAGCTACTCACAATCAATAGCGAAGAGCCGGCGAAATACCAAGGGCTTCGCCCGTTTGAAGAATTGACAACGATCAATCCGAATAAACGGATCAAACTTGAGACAGTCCCGGACCGTTACACCACGCGGATCATGGACTTGATGACGCCGTTGGGAATGGGCCAGCGCGGTCTGATCGTGGCGCCGCCGCGTACAGGTAAAACAACGCTGTTGCATCACATCGCCGATGCGGTCGCAAAGAATCATCCCGAGATGTGCCTGATCCTTCTTCTGGTCGATGAGCGCCCGGAAGAAGTCACTGATTTTCGGCGTTCGCATCCAACTGCGGAGCTCATGGCTAGCTCCAATGATGCCGATATCAAAAGTCACACGCGGATTTCGCAGCTGGCGATCGAACGCGCCAAACGCCTCGTCGAAGCAGGAAAACATGTATTCATCCTGCTCGACTCCATCACGCGCACCGCTCGCGCGTTTAATAATGCGCTTTCCGGTGGAGGTCGCACCATGAGCGGCGGTATCGATGCGCGTGCCATGGAGATTCCACGAAAAATTTTCGCGGCCGCGCGTAACACCGAGGAGGCGGGTTCTCTCACGATTGTCGCGACGGCGCTGATCGAAACTGGCAGCCGCATGGACGAGTTGATCTTTCAGGAGTTTAAAGGCACCGGAAACATGGAAATGGTGCTTGACCGAAAAATCAGCGACCAGCGGATTTACCCGGCGATCGACATCTTTCTTTCCGGGACACGCCGCGAAGAGTTGCTGTTGCAACCTTGGGAATTGGAGAAAATCAATCTTATCCGGCGCGGCCTGGCTGGTCACAAACCAGAAGAAGCGATTCAGCGTCTTTTGATGTTTGTAAAAAAATTCCCAACGAACACCGAAATGCTTAAAGGCATTCCGGGTTAGTTAATCAAACTTCCGTAGGCGCTTCGCTTCCTGCCGCGCTGAAGCGTGGCGCACGGCGGGTGCGTCTCACAGACGTGCGGCTACAGACTCTTGTTCTGAACGTGCCGTTCGTAGAGTGCATGAATCGCCTCGCGAGCATCGATATAGTCGCGGCGAAAAGTGTCGAGTTCGCCATAGCCAAGCCGAACGGCAAACCTGCGTTGTTCCTCTGGATCGCTGGGAAGCATTGAAATGCTTCGGTTGTCGTACCGTCGCAGTACAAGTTCACAGCGCCGCAGCAGTGCATGAGCTTTTTTGAACCTCGTGACTTCGAAATCATTCATGTACCCGTGTTGGCGGAGCCGGTCGACTGCCCTCTCCAAATTTTGCTCCCATATATTTTCCCCCAGCTGCAATGCTTGAACGAGAAATTCCGCTTCTATGATTCCGCCGCAGCCAGTCTTTAAATCGAGAAAATCCGAGCCGCTGCCTCGCTCGCGTCGAATGCGCTCGAGCATGCCATCAATTGTTGTGGAAAGGTTGGGATTCTGGCCGGCGCGACGCCAGGCGGTCTTTGCAATTTGCATAAAGTCGCCCTGCAGGTGTCCGCTGACGGCACGTGCACGAGTCAGCGCTTGCAATTCCCACGGCTGCGCCCGGTTTGTGTAGTACCATTGGTAGGTTTCAATCGAACAAACAAGTGGGCCGTTTTCCCCTTCGGGGCGCAGTCTTGCATCGACCGCCCAAATGTTTCCTTCGGTAGTTGACTGCGTCATAGCGATCATGAGCTTTTGCGCGGCGCGATTGTCATCGCCGACGAACAAAACGTCCAAATCCGCGCCGTAGCTAATCTCGCGTCCGCCAAATTTACCGAGCGCAATTATCGTTAATTGCTCATTGCCAAGGGCTCTGGTTGTAAAAAGCAGACAGGCTTCGGCAAGATCGGACAGCTCCGCGAAGGTCTCAGCCGGGCTGATAAGCCCCAGGACCTCGCATAGAATGATGCGCAAGAGTTGCCGCTGCCGGTAGGCGCGAATCGGATCGAGATTGTTCGCATCGGCGCCCAACAAATCGAGCCGCCGCAGATTCTCCGCCACCGAGCGAGGTTGGTGAAACGCAGGGTCTCGAGTGATGTCTTCGAGAAGTTGTGGCCGGCGAATCAAAAGCTCGCCGGCAAAGCGGCTGGCATCGAGTGTTTTCATGAATAACTCGAGCAAGCGAGGATTTTCAACCAGCAGCTCAAAGAACAGACTGCGCAAACCATAAGCTTCTACAAATCGAACGAATTGATTCAGAGTTGCATCCGGGTCGGCGGTCTTTGTAAGCCATCCGATCAGGAGCGGACGCAGCTTGCTAAATATCTGTCGTGTCCGTGGCGCGATGTGGAAACCTGTAGCGCCTTGAGCGAGATCGGTGAATGCCTTGGCTGCGCGTCTTTGGTCGTGGAAAATTTCCAAATCAGTCTCATGAGGTGCCTCGGTTCGCGTCGCGGGCGTTTTGGAGATGATTCGTTGAAAAATCGGTCGAACAGCGCGCATCCTTTCATGCAAAGCCGCGGTGAAATCTTCGCTGGACGAAAAACGGAGGCTAAGTGCGAGGCGTCGCAAAGCTTCCGCGTCCAGCGGCACAACGTGGGTTTGCTGCTCGGCCTCAATCTGCAGGCGATGCTCCACCCGGCGTAGAAACCGGTATGTATTGTCCAGCGTCAGCACTTCATTGCTCGGAAGAAGATCCAATTCTCGAAGCGCCCGCAACGCCTTAAGCATACTCGGTTCCTGTAGGAAGGGATGACGCGCTCCATGGATCAGTTGCAGCGTCTGCACAATGAATTCGATGTCGCGAATGCCGCCGCGCCCGAGTTTTACGTCGCGCTCGAGCTTTTCTGTCCCAACGATGTCGCGCTCGATGCGATGCTTGATGCTCGCAATCTCATCCAGCAAATCGGGGTTGGTGCTCTTTGGGTAAATGAACGGCTGATGTTGCCGCAAGAATTCGTAAGCGAGCTCACGGCTACCGGCGATTCCGCGTGCTTTGATGAGCGCAAGCCGTTCCCATGTTTCGCCGAACCCAGCGTAATAATTTTCCATGCTCTCGAGCGACCGGGCTAATGGTCCCGCCGAGCCTTCCGGGCGCAGGCGAAGATCGATCCGAAAAAGTGAACCGGCTGGATGCGGAGTCGAAAACGTTTCGAGGATTTTTTTTCCCAGCCGGTTGAAGAACTCGTGATATGAAATATGCGGCGTGAGTTGGCCTTCTTCGCTGTAGAGGAAAAGAAGATCAACATCTGAGCTGTGATTCAGCTCGCTGCCGCCGAGTTTCCCCAGGCCAAGGATGGCAAATTCCGCCATCGGTGAACCATGGCGTTTACGCAATTCGCTGTCCCAATGTTCGAACACGCGACGAATGCAAATCTCCGCGATCTGTGAAAGCTCGCCGGTCGTCTCTTCCAACGGCGCCACATTCGCAAGTTCGCGAAGCGCTACGCGCGTCATTTCGCGGCCTTTCCAGAAACGAAGCACCGCGAAATCCTGCTGTGCGATCGAATCGCCGGGCAGGGCGCGCAGCTCGCTGAACATTTCCGCGTACCCGCGAGATGCGAGGCATACTTCAGGTTGGCAGAGCCACAGGAGTATCTCGGGGTTCCGCGTCAATCGCGTTGCACAAATGCTCGAGACCGCCAGAAGATGAAGCAGAGCCGCTTCACTCAGCGCGAATTGTTCGATGAGATGCCAAAGAGGGCGCGCCTTTGCTGGCCATCGTTCACTGAGTTGCATCAGAGTGGTGCCGACCTGCGAAGGGTTCAGCGATGCCGCCCCTTTCTCCCGGGTCCAATCAGTGCCGCCAGCCATCACGCGAAACATGAGGTCATGTTGATCGAAAGACCAGCTAGCCACCACGCGGGACTAAGACGATGGAGGTGGCGCCAAAACCCGGAGCGCTTTTTTCTGGATTTGGAAATCAACCGGACAGTTGCCGGCCAGCTCGCCGTCAAGCTCCAAGGGAACGTCCTGGTCGCTCGATACGCGCAGGCGCTCGGTTTGAAAATATTCAACTTCGGGAACACGGATCTCAGAACTGAATACAACGTCTTGCAGGTACTTTATGATTTCGAGGAAGCCGAGGCGTTTGAATACGACGACATCAAACAACCCGTCATCTAAAACGGCGTTTTTGAAAAATGGGAAAGGTCCGCCGTAAAGCCGCCCGTTGCCGATGAGGACGAACGATCCTTCGCTCACAGAAGCATTCTCCGACTCGAGGAATAGCTTCGGTGGTTGCCGCGCCGCGATCTGCGCTGCGGAGATGAGATAGCTTAGTGGGCCGAAACTGCGCTTGAATGCGAGGCTCGTTTCCTTAACCACTTGTGCATCGAGGCCAACCCCACCAAGCTGGACAAAGTGTTTTCCGTTCGCGCTCGGCAGATCAACCAAACGGACATTCCCGCCGTTGATGATTTCCCAGCAAAGCTCCAGATTGTTCGAGGGCAATCCAACCTCCATCGCGAAAACGTTTACTGTGCCCAAGGGAAGAAGACCCAAGGCCGCACTGCTACCCGCGAGCCCGTTCGCCACGTGATTAACCGTCCCATCGCCTCCGGCCGCAACGATTCGTGTCAAGCCTTCCTCAACGGCACGCCGGGCCAGCGCTTCCGCTTCGCCCGGATGCGACGTAATGCGGATGGGGCAATCTCGGACAATTGATTCAACGCGTTCTTGCCAGTGCCGAGATGTTTCGGGACTGCCTGCGGCAGGATTGATAATGACAATGGTGTTTGTCATGCGGGAAAAGTAACCCAGGGCTTTGGTCTTTTCTTCAAACTTCCGCGGGGTAACGTCTTGGAGTGCGAAAATTGCGTCGGATTACGTTGATTGCTTTCGCCACCGTGATTGCGCTCGCCGCAGCTCTTTTGCTTGGCGTGAATCTCTATGTGCAATCGCAAGGCACACAAGCAAAGATTCAGCAGGAACTGAGCCGACGCCTCGGCACCACATTGGAAATTCGTAGCATGAGCGTGACTCCCTGGGGCGGACTGCAACTCAGCGGGATCATAATTCCGCAGACCTCTCCGGCGGGCCCGAGGCATTTTCTCGAAGCAAAAACATTTCGGCTCCGCGTTCGGTTCCTCTCCCTTTTTTCCCGACGGCTTGTGATCAAAGAAGTCTCACTGATCAAGCCCCGTGTCGTCTGGCCGCAAGACGCGGAAGGAAAGTGGAAATTACCCACGTCGCAAGAAGTGCAGTCGTCTGGAGTTTCTCGAAAACCGCCGATAAGCGTTTCCCAGTCGCGACGAGAAAGCGAATTCGTCCAGCCGACGCTCCCCCCTGTGGATATTGCGCCGTCAACGAATCTTTCCCCGCCAGCTCAGCCTTCTGTCGACAATAGACCACCGAGACGAGCAGTGGCTCCCGAAGTTAGACGAGTGAGCATTAAGGACGGCAGTTTCAGTTTTCTCGATCAGGCTGGGGGTCTGCTCGCGAGCTTTACGGGGGTGGATTTTCGTACCAGCATCCGCAGCGCGTCGGCACTGCATGGCGACACAAAGGTGGCAAGAATTTCGTTGCGGGATCGCTTTTTTTTAGAGGAACTGCGTTCCGCGCTTCGGTACGAGCCCGACGTGCTGGAGCTTTCCAAAATTTCTGCCCCCAAAGGGGATGGTCAAGGGCATATTGGAGGGAAGTTTCCAGGCTTCCGGGAAAACTGCCGACCCGAACGCGCTCATTGGCAGGGGGGAAATTTTCCTGCGTGATGGGCGGGTTCAACAATATAGCTTACTGGTGTTGCTCGGGCAGATTCTCCAGATCGAAGAATTACAAGAGCTCCATTTAGAGCAAGCCGAGGCGAAATATCATTTGAGCCCAGGGTTGGTCACGATTGACGATTTGATTTTGCGCTCGTCGAATATTCGCCTGACCGCGTCCGGCACAGTCGCATTCGACGGCAGGTTGAAACTCGATTCCCAGCTTGCGATCAACGACAGGATTCGTGGCCAGCTTTTCAAAGCCATTCGCGTGAATTTCCAACCCACTAATGAACCCGGCTATTCTGCAATCGACTTTCAGGTAAGCGGTACGATCGACCGACCCAGTACAAATTTGATGGATCGGCTCGTCGGCCGCGATCTTACCAATATGCTCAATAGCCTTTTCGGCGGAAAAAAGGATCGATCAAAGAAGAAAAAGAAGCAGATCGAAGAGGCGATGCCTGCGGCGCCATCGCCCTCTGCTTCGACCGAGGAAGCGCCGCCTCAAGCCACTTCAACGCCGACACCGGTTCTGTCGCCATGAGGGTGATCGCCGGCAGTGCCGGCGGGATCCGCCTGGCAGTTCCCAATCGCGGTGTGCGACCCACAATGGATCGCGTCAAGGCCGCCATCTTTTCCAGCTTGAGCGATGCGGTTATCAACGCCCGCGTCCTCGATCTTTTCGCCGGGAGCGGCGCTTTGGGAATTGAGGCGCTCAGCCGTGGCGCGTCGTCCGTCGTGTTTGTTGAAGAAGATCGGCAATCTGCCGAGATCATCGAGGCGAACCTCGCCAAAACGCAACTAAGAGGACGCATTCGACGTCAGGACGTTTTCGATTTTCTGCGCTACGCCTCCGCTGCAGAAACTTTTCAGATCATCTTTGCCGATCCGCCGTATGAGAAGACAAAGCGCGGCGAGCGCTACACTGAAAAGCTCCTGACCGACGATGGGTTGCAACGATCGCTGGCGTCCAGCGGCGTTTTCGTTTTGGAGAAACGACCGAATGAAGTTCTTCCTAAAATGAAGCTCTGGCGAATTGTCAGACAAAAAACATATGGGGC
>WNFV01000682.1_pt1 | contig 47742 bp, 36 predicted proteins | sample 5400101 | NCBI WGS metagenome assembly WNFV01 (sample SAMN13153361, study PRJNA577476) | soil metagenome | isolation source: 115 cm soil or saprolite under grassland replicate 1 | place: USA:California | collected 2016-06-15
CGGTGGTGGAGTTGGGTGGTGGGGTTTTGGGTGATGTGGTGCGGGGTGAGTTTGGTGGTGGTTTTGATGTGGGTGTGGGGCCGTTGGTGCGGGTGTTGGTGGTGCGGTGTGGGGTTGGTGTGCATGTGGTGGTGGTGACGTTGCATCAGTTGGTGGCTGATCGGGTGTCGTTGGGTTTGTTTGTGGGTGAGTTGGTGGGGGTGTATGGGTCGTTGGTGTCGGGGGCTGCTGGTGATTCCGCTGGTGATGGTGCGGTGAGTGGTGCTGGTAATGGAGCCGCCGGTAATTCCGTTGATAGCGCGGCTGGTATTGGTGTGGGGAATGCGACTGCTGGTGGTGGGGTGGCTGGTGGTGGTGGGGTTGGTTTTGGGGATGTGGTGGGGTGGCAGCGGGAGTGGTTGGGGGGTGGGGAGGCGGTTGGTGAGGTGGAGTTTTGGCGTGGTTGGTTGGGGGGTTTGGGGTCGTTTGATTTTCCGTCGGATGGGGTGCGTCCGGGTGTGAAGTCGTTTCGGGGGGTGGGGTGTGGGGTGTGGTGTGGTGAGGGTTTTGTGAGTGGGGTGGGTGGGTTGGCTGCTCGGTTGGGGGTGGATCCGTGGGTGGTGTTGTTGGCGGGTTGGGGGTTGGTGTTGGCGCGGTGTTCGGGGGTGGCGGATTTTGCGGTGGGGGTGCCGGTGGCGGGGTGGCGTGAGGGTGTGTCGGGTGTGGTGGGGCCGTTGGTGAATGTGGTGCCGGTGCGGTTGGGGTATGAGTCGGGGTTGTCGTTTGAGCGGTGGGTGGGTGTGGTGGGGCAGTGGGTGGGGGCGGCGCGGTTGCGGGGTCGGGTGCCGTTTGAGCGGATTGTTGAGGCGGTGGGTCCGGGTCGGGATTTGTCGCGGTCGCCGTTGTTTCAGGTGTTTTTCGGTTCGGAGCGGGAGCGGGAGTGGGGGTTTGGTTCGGTGCCGGGGGCGGTGGTGGAGTCGGTGGGGTTGGATACGGGGTTTGCGGCGGTGGATTTGGAGTTGGTGGCGTCGTGGTCGGGTTCGGGGGTGCGGTTGCGGTTGGACGGGAATGCGGATTTGTTTGAGGTAGCCACGTTGCGCCGGTTGGTGGGGTCGGTGGTGTCGGTGGTGTCGGCGGGGGTGGCGGATGCGGGTGGGTTGGTGTCGCGGTTGCCGTTGCTGGGTGCGGGGGAGCGGGAGCGGGTTTTGGTGGGGTGGAATGCGTCGGGGACGGGGGTGCCGTCGGGGTGTTTGCATGAGTTGGTGGTGGCGGCCCCGGATCGGGTGGCGGTGCGGTGTGGCGGGGAGGAGTTGTCGTATGGGCAGTTGAATGATCGGGCGAATCAGGTGGCGGTGCGGTTGCGGGGGTTGGGGGTGGGCGCGGAGTCGCGGGTGGGGGTGGTGGTGGATCGGTCGGTGGCTGCGGTGGTGGGGTTGTTGGGGGTGTTGAAGGCTGGTGGTGGGTATGTGCCGTTGGATCGGTCGTATCCGCTGCCGCGGTTGGGGTTCATGGCCGCGGACGCGGGGGTGGCCGCGGTGGTCGGTGTGGAAGCGGACCGGGCGTTGGCGCGGCGGGTGGCGCCGGGTGTGGGGTTCGTGGCGGTGCCCACTGGTGAGGACGGCACCGCGGATCTCCCGTCGGTGGCCACGGCGGACAGTTTGGCGTACGTGATCTACACCTCGGGGTCGACCGGGACCCCGAAAGGCGTCGCGGTCAGCCACCGGCAGATCGTCGCGTCCACCGCCGCCCGCTGGGCGTTCCAGAATCCGGAGCGCTATCTGGTCATGGCACCGCTGACGTTCGACGCGTCCGGCGGCGGCGTCTACTGCACCCTGACCCGTGGTGGCACGGTCGTGCTGCCGACCGAGACCGAGGTGCAGGACCCTCGGGCGTTGAGCGCACTGATCCGGTCCGCCGAGATCACGCACTTCGACGGTGTGCCCTCGCAGTACAGCGTGCTGCTGGAGACCGACACCGTCGGTACGGAGTCGATCCGCTCCTGCATCCTCGCCGGCGAGGCGCTGCCCCCGACGCTGGTCACCAGCCACTTCGAGCGCACCCCCGACGCGACGCTCTACAACGAGTACGGGCCCACGGAGGGCACCGTGTGGGCGGCGGTGTGTGACGTACGGCCGGCTCACGGGTCGGCGGCGTCGGTGCCGATCGGGCGGCCGATCCGCAACGCGCGGATCTACCTGTTGGACGAGTGGTTGTGCCCGGTGCCGGCCGGGGTGCCGGCGGAGTTGTACATCGGCGGTGAGGCCGTGGCGCGGGGGTATGTCAACCAGCCGGGGTTGACCGCGCAGCGGTTCCTGCCCGACCCGTTCACCGAGGTGGCGGGGGCGCGGATGTATCGCACCGGGGACCGGGCGCGGTATCTGCCCGACGGGTCGATCGAGTTCCTGGGCCGGGTCGACCATCAGGTGAAGATCCGCGGGTTCCGGGTCGAGTTGGCCGAGATCGAGAAGGTGATCCTGCGCCATCCCCAGGTCAGCGAAGCGGTGGTCACGGTGCACCAGACCGCCGGCACCCAACGCCTCGTCGCGCACGTCATCGGCGGGGGCTCGGCGGGCGTACTGAAGCCGGGCGTACTGAAGGAGTGGTTGTCGGGGCGGGTGCCGTACTTCATGGTGCCGGACGAGATCGCGGTGGTGGCGTCGCTGCCGCGTACGGCGACGGGGAAGGTGGACCGGTCCCGGCTCGGCACCAGCCGGGCGCATGCCGAAGCGGAACCGCCGGAAGTGGGGCCCTCGGTCGCCGACGCGGAGTCTTTCGGGCATCTGACGGAGTCGCAGCTCGACCAGCTGATCCGGCAGCTGACGTCCGAGCGGGGCGAGCAGCGCTGAGCGGCGGTCAGGAGCTCGGTGCGGTGTCGGCGGCGGTGGCTCCGCGTACCCGGGGGAGTCTCTTGATCACGGGTACCGGGTCGGGTACGACGTCGGGAAGCTGGCTGGCCAGCCCGGCGATGGTGGGGTGCTCGAGGATCAGGTTGACCGGCAGCTCCGTACCGAGGACGGCGCTCAGCGCGGCCATCGCGCGTACGGCAAGCAGCGAATGGCCGCCCAGGTCGAAGAAGTTGTCGTGGACCCCGATCGGGTCCGTGAGGCACAGCAGTGAGCGCCACTGGTCCACGATGGTCGACTCGAGCGCCGTACGGGGGGCGACGTACGGCGCGGGGAGCGCCTCGTAGTCGACGGCGCCGTCCGAGGTCACCGGCAGTTCGTCCAGTACGAACACGGCGAACGGCACCGCGGTCGCGGGAAGTCGGCTGCGCAACTGGTCCAGCAGTACGTCGCCGGACCCGGTGCCGGCGACGTACGCGACGGGGGCGGGGAGATCTTCGCGGCTCAGCAGCACCGCCTCGCGTACCCCTGAATGGGTGAGGAGCTCGGCCACGACGGTGCCGGAGCGGGTGGCAGACGCGGGCCGCTGGTTCGGAATCCCGGCGGTGCGGCCCGGCACCGCAAGCTCGGCCAGCGGCCGGTCCGGCTCGGCGAGCACGGCCGCGAGCAGGGTCGTGAAGTGTCCGGCGAGGACCTCGATCGCCGGCCGGTCGAAGTGGTCGGTCTGGTAGCCGAGGTCGCAGGTCAGGCCCTCGCCGGGGAGGTCCCGGAACACGAAGTCGAGCGGGAACGGCGCGAACCTGGCCAGGTAGGGCAGCTTCTCGAGTCGTACGCCGGGAAGCTCCAGGCGGACCGCGGGTTGGTTCTGCAGCGTCACCATGACCTGGAACAGCGGCGTGGTGGTACGGGAGCGGCGCGGCCGCAGCTCCTCGACGAGCTTCTCGAACGGGACGTCCTGGTTGGCGTACGCGTCGAGACAGGTGTCGCGGACCCGGCCGAGCAGTTGCCGGTACGTCGGCGAGCCGCTGTGGTCGGTGCGGATCACCACGGTGTTGACGAAGAACCCGACGAGCTGTTCCAGGTCGACGTGCTGCCGCCCCGCGACCGCGGTGCCGACGGGGATGTCGGTCGCCCCGGTGAGCGCACTCAGCACCGCGGTGACCGCGGCGACCAGGCCGGCGTGCACCGTGGCGCCCTGGTCGCGGGTGAGCTCGGCGAGGCGGGCCGTCAGGTCGGCGCCGAGCGGCAGGTGCAGATGACCGCCGGCGAAGCTGCCGTCCCCCGCCGCCGCGGGCAGGGGCAGCGGCCCGATCCCGGCGAGTTGGGTACGCCAGTACGCCAGCTGGTCGTCGAGGTCGCCGGCGGCGAGCCGGTCGCGTTGCCAGAGCGCGTAGTCGGCGTACTGGATCGGGGGTGGCGGGGTCTGGACCGGTCGCCCGGTCGAGACGGCCCGGTAGTCGGCCGCGATCTCCCGCAGCAGCACCGCGAGCGACCACCCGTCACAGATCGTGTGGTGTACGGCGAGGACCAGGGCGTACGAGTCCGGGCCGGTGGTCACCAGGGTGGCGCGGATCAGTGGGCCGGCGGCCAGGTCGAACGGCCGTCCCGCCTCCTCCTCGGCGAAGTCGTCGAGGCTGCTGCGGCCGCGGCAGTCGAGGCTGTCGCCGTCGGGACAGTCGAGCCGGCCGAGCGAGAAACCCGTGTGGGGCGCGACGATCTGGTAGAGGTCGTCGCCCCGGTGCCGGAACGCGGTGCGGAGCACTTCGTGGCGGGCGACGACGGCGTCGACTGCCCGTTCCAGCGCATCGACGTCGAGCGGCCCGTGAATTCGTACCCCGCCGATCATCTGGTACGCGAGATGCGCGTTGTGGTCGGCCCGGCTGAGAAACCACAGCCGCCGCTGCCCGAAGGACGCGGGGAGTGCGGTGGTGAAATCGACGGGTCGGGTCGGTGTCGCGGCTGCGTCGTCGTGCACGGTGTCCTCCCGCGGTGCGGCCAGGCGGAGGCGACGTTAACGCTGGCGGTTTGTGTCACACAAGGCCGACAGCGGAGGGTTGCACACGGTGTGTCGCATACTTAGAATCCCCGACGTGTGAGGCGTTCGCGCAATATGTTGAATACCGCGTGATGTTGAATACCGCGTGAGTTAGCTCGGCGCAAGCCGGTCGAATTCATCGCCGACGACAGGGGGTCGCCCGTGGCGTCCGATGCGGGACACGTCGGTCTGCTGCGGCAATACCTTGTCCCACAACGCGCGGCCGCCTCGATCATGGCGGTGTTTCTGCTGCTCAGCATCGGCCTCGCGCTCGCCGGCCCCAAGGTCGCCAGTCACTTCATCCAACTGATCGAATTGCGCGCGAACGAGTCCGCGCTTATCGGTGTCGCGTTGTTGTTCCTGCTCGTCACCTCGGCCCATCAGGCCACGAAAGCGCTGGCGACGTACTGGAGTCAGCGGGTGGGCTGGACGGCGACGAATGAATTGCGCGGCGATTTGATGGACCATCTGCTCCACATGGATCTCGACTTTCACGAAAATCGTTCCTCGGGCGAATTGATCGAACGCATCGACGGAGACGTCAACGAGATCAATGAATTCTTCTCCAGTTTCGTTGCGGTGCTGGTCGGTAATCTCCTGCTGCTGATCGGCATCCTGGTCATGCTCAGTACGGTCGACCTGAGAATCGGCCTGGCCTTCGCCGTGGTGGTCGTGATCGGGATGGCCGGCCTGATCTACGTCGGCCGGGTGGGCACGCCCCAGTGGAAGGCCGACCGCGAAGAGAGCGCGCTGTTCTACGGATACCTGAGCGAGACCCTGCGCGCGACCGAGGACCTCCGGTCGTCCGGCGGGGAGCCGTACGCCATGGCGCGGTTCCTGCGGCGACTGCGCGTCTGGCTGCCGATCAAGCTGCGGGCGACGGCGTGGGCGAGCTCGGTGTGGGTCGGGTCGATCGGCGTGTTCACCGCCATCACGGTCATCGCGTACGCGTTCGGCGGGCGGTTCTACCTCGCGGGCGAGCTGGATCTCAGCGGGGTCTACCTGGTGGTGGCGTACGCGCTGATGCTGATGGCGCCGATGGAGGCGATCAAGAACCAGTTGGCGTACCTGCAGCAGGCCACGGCGGCGCTGATCCGGGTACGGGAGCTGCTCGCCGTACGGTCCACGTTGGCCGACGGGCCGGCCGAGATCCCGTCCGGGCCGCTGTCCGTCGAGTTCGAGGAGGTGCGGTTCAGCTATCCGAAGGCGGACCCGGCGGCGCCCCGGCCCAAGGCGCTGGACGGCGTGAGCTTCCCGTTGCCGGCGGGCCGGGTGCTCGCGCTGATCGGTCGTACCGGCGCGGGCAAGAGCACGATCGCGCACCTGATCTTCCGGATGTACGACCCGCAGTCCGGCGCCGTACGGATCGGCGGACACGACCTGCGTGGAGTGCGGCTGGATTCGCTGCGTAACCGGATCGGCTGGGTGACGCAGGACGTCCACATCTTCGACGCGAGCCTGCGGGACAACCTCACGTTCTTCGACCCCGGCGTGCCCGACGAGCGGCTGGTCGAGGTGCTGGGCGCGCTGGGTCGCGCCGAGTGGCTGGCCGGTCTGCCGGACGGCCTGGACACCCGGATCTCCGGCGGTTCGCTGTCCGGCGGCGAGGCGCAACTCGTCGCGTTCGCCAGGGTGTTCCTCGCCGACCCCGGGCTGGTGATCCTCGACGAGGCGTCCAGCCGGCTCGACGCCGCCACCGAGCAGCTGTTGGAGAACGCCCTCGACGAACTGCTCGACGGGCGTACCGCGATCGTGATCGCGCACCGGCTGGAGACCGTACGGCGGGCGGACGACGTACTCATGATCTCCGACGGCCGGGTGGTCGAGCACGGGTCGGCCGCCGCGCTGCTCGCCGATCCGGATTCCCGGTACGCCGCGCTGCGCCGGATGGGGACGGTGTCGTGATGACCCCGCGCACCGGGCAGCGCCCGATCCTGCCGACCTGGCCGGTGGGCCGGCTCGCGGCGTACCAACCGGTGTGGTTCTTTCTCGGTGCGCTCGGCTGGCTGCTCTACCACACCTGGCCGCTGCTGCCCGGCCTGCTCGGCAAGATGTTCTTCGACCTGCTCGGCGGGGAGGTCCGAGGTCCGTCGCTGGGCGTGATCCTCGCCCTGGTCGCCGCCGCCGGACTCGCCCGCGTCGGCATCGTGCTCACCGCGACGGTCACCGCGACGAAGTGGCGGTTCGGCGCCCGCAGCCTGGTGCAGCGCAACATCCTGGCGCGGATCTTCCGGATGCCCGGGGCGCAGCCCGTGCCGGGTGGGGTCGACCGGAGCCTGTCCACGCTGCGGGACGACGCGGAGGCGATCTCGAAGACCGGGGACTGGGCGTTCGACGCGGTCGCCGCGGTGGTGTTCGCGACCAGCGGCATCGCGATCCTGCTCACGGTCGACGCGATGGTCACCCTCTTCGTGGTGGTCCCGCTGGTGCTCGTGGTGCTGCTGGCGCACAGCGTACGGTCGCGGGTCGAACGGTTCCGGGAGCGCAGCCGGGCCACCACCGCCGACGTGACCGGCACCATCGGAGACCTGGTGTCCGGGGTACGCGCCATCCAGGCCGCGGGCAAGGAAGGTGCCGTGGTGGCGCACCTGCGACGGCAGGGCGAGCTGCGGAAGCGGGCGGCGCTGCGCGACGACCTGCAGAGCGCCTGGCTGGACGCGGTGTTCGAGAACATGGCCAGTCTCGGCACCGGCCTGACCCTGCTGGTGGCGGCGTCCTCGATGCGCAGCGGGCAGTTCACCATCGGCGACTTCGTACTGTTCTCGACGTACCTGATGCAGGTCAGCGACTACGTCGGGTTCGTCGGTTACCTGGCCCGCAGCCGGCGCCAGGCCACGGTCGCGTTCCGGCGCGCGGGGGACATGATGCAGGGCGCGCCGCGCAACGACCTGGTCGCGCACCACCCGCTGCACCTCAGCGGCCCCGCCGCGGTCGACCAGTGGCCGCCGCCGGAGGCCAACGGCGACCGGCTGCGGGAACTGCGGGTCACCGGCCTCACGCTGCGGTTCCCGGATTCGGGTCGGGGGATCAGCGACGTCGACCTGTGCCTGGAACGGGGCAGTCTCACCGTCGTCACGGGTCGGGTGGGCGCCGGCAAGACGACGCTGCTACGTACGATCCTGGGCCTGCTGCCGGCGCAGTCGGGCGCGGTCCACTGGAACGGCACACAGATCGGATCCCCGGACGGGTTCATGGTGCCGCCGCGGGCGTCGTACACACCGCAGAGTCCGACGTTGTTGTCGGGCACCTTGCGGGAGAACGTGCTGCTCGGCCTCGCGGCCCCCGAGCGGGTCGGCGAGGCGGTACGCGCCGCCGTGTTCGACCGCGACCTCGCCGCCATGCCGGACGGCCTGGACACCGAGATCGGCGTACGCGGCCGCCGGCTCTCCGGCGGTCAGGTGCTCCGTACGGCCGCCGCCCGGATGCTGGTACGCCGTCCCGACCTGCTGGTCTTCGACGACCTGTCCAGCGCGCTCGACCTCGAGACCGAGTCGGAGTTGTGGCAGCGGGTGCTCGACCTGGGCGCGACCTGTCTGGTGGTGTCCCACCGACCGATGGCGCTGGCCCGCGCCGACAAGATCCTCGTACTGAAGGACGGCCGGGTGGTCGGGGACGGGAAGTTGCCGGACCTGTTGGAGTCCTGCGCCGAGATGCGGGCGCTGATGGCTGAGCAGCACGCCGGTCGCCCGACCGGCTGAGCGGGCGCCCCCGACGAGGGACGGTGAAGCGATGACGCAGACCGTACGAGATCCGTCGTACGGCCGGGACGCGGAGGCGGCCCGGCTGTCGCTGTGCCAGCGGCGGATCTGGCTGCAGGAGCAGATCGGCGGCGCGCCCGGCGCCACCCACAGCTGCCTGACCAGCCTGCTCACCGGCCCGCTCGACCCCGCGCTGCTGCAGGACGCCCTGTCCGATGTGGTACGCCGTCACCAGGTGCTGCGGTGGGTGTACCGCGCCGGCGGCGGCGAGCCCGTGCCGGCGCTCGACCCGGGGATGCCGACGATCGACCAGGTCGACCTTCGTGATGCGCCCGCGACCGATCGGGTACGGCTGGCGCGACAGCTCGTCGCCGAGCGGAATCTGCGTACGTTCGACCTGGCGGACGAGGTTCCGATCCGTGCCGTGCTGATCCGTACCGGGGACGCCGAGCACGTGCTGTCGTTCACCATGCACCGGATCGGCTTCGACGACCGGTCCGCCGGAATCCTCGCCACCGAGCTGAGCGAGTGCTACTCGGCGCGCCGCCGGGGACGGTCCGCCCGGCTGCCTGAGCTGCCCGTCGACTACGCCGAGTTCGCCCGTTGGCAGCGGGCACAGGGTGCCGCGGCCGAGCCGGACCGGGCGTACTGGAAGGCGCGGCTGGGTGGGGTGGCACACGTACTCGATCTGCCCTGCGACCGGCCGAGGCCGCTGACGCCGGCGTACCGGGCGGGGGCCGTCCCGCTGGACTTCGACCCCGGTACGGCGAGCGCGCTGCGGGCGGGCGGCACGGCGGCGACCCGTACCACGATGCTCGCGACCTTCGCGGCGCTGCTGCACCGCTGCACCGGCGCGCCGGACGTCATCGTGGCGGTCCCGGTGGAACGCCGTACGGCACCCGGTGCCGACCGCCTGATCGGCTGCTTCTCCGACGTGGTCCCGGTACGCGTCGACCTCGCCGGCGATCCGAGCCTCGACGAGCTCGTCGACCGCGTGGGCGCCGCCGCCGAGGCCGCCACCGCGCACTCCGGCATGTCGTTCGAGCAGATCGTGGAGGCCGTGTCGCCGCGGCGGATTCCGGGCCAGCCGCTCGCCCAGGTGATGTTCACACTGCGGCAGGGCGGCGAATTCGGGCTGGACCTCGACGGCGTCCGCTGCGTACCGCTGGAAGAGACGCACCGTGGTGGCCAGCTGGACCTGGCCGCCGACCTCGGCGCGACGCTGTCCGGGCGCTTCGAGTTCAACCAGGAGCTGTTCGACCCGGCGACCGTGGCGCGGCTCGCACAGCAGTGGCGGGTGCTGCTCGCCGAGTGGCTGGCCCGTCCCGCCGAGCGGCTGAGCCGGCTGCCCGTACTGACCCGCGAGGACGAGCGGCGGGTGCTGTACGAGTGGAACGCGACCGTACGCGACGTCCCCGGACAGCGGCTCGACGAGCTGTTCCTCGAGGTGGCCGAGCGGCATCCCGACCGGGTCGCCCTGATCAGCGGCGAGCACCGGTGGACGTACGGCTGGCTGGCCGAACGCAGTGCGGCGCTGGCCGCGCACCTGCACCGGCTGGGCGTGGCGTACGAGGAGCCGGTGGCGATCGGGCTGCCGCGGTCGGCGGCGTACTTCGTGGCGGTGCTGGCGGTGCTGCGGTGCCGGGCGACGTTCCTCGCGCTGGACCCGAGCTACCCCGAGCACCGGCTGAGCTACATGGTGGCGGACAGCGGGGCGCGGATCCTGCTGACCGAGCGGGACCTGGTCGGCCAGCTTCCGGCCGACGGACTGCGGACGGTGTACGTCGGCGACGTGACCGATGACGCGCCGGCGCCCGAGCTGCCCGCCACCCCGGCGGCGAGCGTGGCGTACCTGATCTACACCTCCGGTTCCAGCGGGGTCCCCAAAGCGGTCATGGGTACGCACGCCGCGACCGTGAACCGGCTGGCCTGGATGTGGTCGGAGTACCCGTTCGCGCCCCGCGAGGTCTGCTGCCAGAAGGCCTCGCTGTGCTTCGGGGACTCGATCTGGGAGACGTTCGGCGGGCTGCTGCGCGGCGTACCGACCCTGGTGCTGTCCGACGCCGAGGTGCGCAATCCTGACCAGTTCGTCGACGCGCTGGCCGCCGCCGCGGTCACCCGGTGCACCCTGGTGCCGTCGATGCTGTGGCTGCTGGTGGACCGTACGGATGTGCCGGAGAAGCTGTCCCGGCTGCGGATCGCGGTGAGCAGCGGCGAGGCGCTGGAGACCGAGCTGGCGCGGCGGTTCCGCCGGGTGCTGCCCGACTGCACCCTGCTGAACCTGTACGGCTCGTCCGAGCTCGCGGCCGACGTGACCGGGTGGGACTGCGCGGCGCCGTCCGACGGGCCGGGCGTACCGATCGGGCGGCCGATCGCGAACACGTCGGTGTTCGTCCTGGACCCTGCGTTGCGGCCGGTCCCGGTCGGCGTGGCCGGCGAGGCGCTCGTCGGCGGCGCCGGCCTCGCCCGGGGGTACGCCGGCCGGCCCGGCATGACCGCGGAGCGGTTCATCCCGAACCCGTACGGCCGGGGGCGGCTGTACCGCACCGGGGACCGCTGCCGGTGGCGGGCGGACGGCGTACTGGAGTACCTCGGCCGGCTCGACGACCAGGTGAAGGTACGCGGGATGCGGATCGAACCCGCCGAGGTCGAGGCGACGGTGGCCCGGCATCCCGGCGTAGCCAAGTGCGCCGCGGTCGCCCGCTCCTTCGGCCCGGGTGACGTACGACTGGTCTGCTTCGTGGTGCCCGCGCCCGACCGTACGGTCACCGGTACGGTGTTGCGCCGGTTCACCCGCGGCCAGTTGCCGGAGTTCATGGTCCCGTCGATGTTCGTGACCGTGCCGGAACTGCCGATGACGCCCAGCGGGAAGGTCGACCGGCGGTCGCTGGCGTTGCCCCGGGCGGCCACCGGCGGCGCCGAACTGTCCGGCTCGGACCTGGAGCGGCGGGTGGCCGAGGTGTGGGCCGAGGCACTCGAGGTCGACCGGGTGGGACTGCGCGACAACTTCTTCGAGCTGGGCGGCGATTCGGTACGGATGATGCACCTGGCGAGTCGGCTGGCTGCCTTACTGAACCGTCCCGTGAGCCTCGGAACGCTCTATGTCAACCAGTCGGTGGAGGAATTCTGCCAGGCGTTGCCGGCCGACGATTCACGCTAACTGTCGAGGTGTAGGCACCGGCAAGGTGTTGCAGTACAGTGCCTCGAAGGTTGGCAATTCGAAGTCACGTAGTGCGGCGATTGTGTCATTCCCGTCGCGCAATTTCTCCTGATCAGATCCAAGGGTCGCCGATTAACTCTGAGCCGAAGGGAGATCGGAGTTGAGACTGGGTGAAAGTGACACGCTGGATAACGCCAATGCGGTCTTGAACCGACTCGGTACGGACACCATGAACGACGTCCTCGAGCATTACCTCGGCAATCCGCTGTTTCGCGCGGCCCGGTATGAGGAACTCGTTATCGACGACGATCCCTACCGTCGCCCGGTGCGGCCGGACGATCTCGGAATGGTCGACTTCGCCACCTCGCTGACCCGCGAGAACGCGACTCAGCTGAGTGGGCTGATGGCGCACCGGATCCTGTTGAACATCTTCGACACCCGGAAGCTGCTGCTGCCCCGGGACGCGACTGGGGAGAAGTGGCAGAGCTTCCGGCTGTTCTACGACCCGGCGAACGTCTCGCTCGGCGAACTGGTCCGGCCGTACCTGGAGCAGCACGTGTTCGAGTTCGTACGCGACGCCGCCGCCGAACGGGTGCGCGGAGAGTCCTCGCAGGTCAGCGCCCGGGTACGGGAGTTCGCCGAGCACCGCGACCGGCAGGCGGCCGAGCTGGCGGCGGTGGTCGCGTCCGGGACCGACCGGGCGAGCCTGACCGGCATGCTGGCCGTACAGTCCGTGGGCGTCTCGATCAGCTCGCGGTTGCGCCCGGCGATGCAGATCCCCTGGTTGGCGGACTCGCCCGCGGCGAAGGCGCTGCTGGCCGGGCCCGACAACGGCCGGGTGAGCGCTGTGGCCCGGCTCGCCGAGATCCGCGACGAACCGCACAGCTACTACCAGTACTACCTGCCCTCCAGCCTGGCCCTGATGAACTACCTCAACGCGACGTACCAGCCGGGACAGGTCTTCGCCTTCGCGGGCGCGCTGGTGGCGCAGCACCTGGAGGCGGAGGCGCTCGCCGGTAGCGGGATATGGGGCGACCCCGCCGCGCCGGGCCGGGAACTGCAGCCCGCCGGCGACGGCTCGCTCGCGGTGACCGACGTGGTCGGCGACGTCGAACGGGTCGGCGGCGAGTACGGGCTCCGCGAATTCTCCCGCGGCTTCGAGGAGTACGCGCAGCTGCTCGACGTACACGACGAGGACCGGATGCGGCAGGCGCGGTGGATCACGAACATGCCGTACTACCGGGAAAAGGCGGAACGGCTGCAGGACGCCATCGAACGGTACGAGATCGACGTCGACCTGGACACGTTCGTCGAGTCGTGGGAGGAATGCTCGACGACGCACGTCCACGACGACGACCGGCTGCTCGTCATCGAGAGTGGCGAGATGGAATTCTGGAATTGTTTCGGCGTACAGCACAAATACCGGCCCGGCGACAAGGCGTTCATTCCTCAACACAGTCTGCACGGGTCAGTGGTGTTGTCCGGAGAATGCGTCTACCACCAGCCGATCATCACCGAGGAGCTGGAACGCCGGTACGGCTCGCCCGGGCCCGCGTAATGTCGGCCGCTGCACTGCGGATCTCCGGAGTGCCGGTGATCCGCCGAGCCGACCGGCTGCCCGAACCGTGGTGGCGTACCAGCGTGAAGGAACTGACCGGCAGCGTCGCCGAGCGGGACTATCCGTGCCACTTCGGCCGCGCCGCCCTGTTACGCGGGGAGTTCTTCGCGACGTTCTTCGACGGCCCCGGCCCGGACCTGGCCTGGGCGCTGCGTACGTTTCTCGAGCGCTCCCAGCGGCAGCCGGCGCGGCGGCTGGTGCTGGCCGGGTTCCGCCGCCCCGAGGCCGAACCCCGCGACCAGGACTGGTACGAGGCGGAGTTCTGGCGGGTGCTGCAGGAACTGCACGACGGTGACGACCGGCCGTGGCCGGCGAGCACGCCCAGCCGCCCGGAACACCCGAACTGGGAGTTCTCGTTCTCCGGCGTGCCGATGTTCGTCTTCGCCGCCGCCCCCACGTACCTGCGGCGGCGCAGCCGCAACCTCGGCACCGGCCTGGTCCTGCTGTTCCAGCCCCGGAACGTCTTCGCCGGCGTCGAGGGCGGTACGCCGGGCGGGGTACGCGCGAGGCAGGGCATCCGGCGCCGGCTCGCCGAGTGGGACACCGTGGCGCCCCACGCCGACCTGGGCGACTACGGGGACCCGTCCAACAACGAGTGGCGGCAGTACTTCATCGCCGACGACCACTCCCGGCTGCGGGAGCGTTGCCCGTTGCACCTGCGGGACGCGGACGGCGCGCCGCCGGAGCTGACGGACCACGTCGAGGGCGCCGCTGACCGAACCAGGGGATGACGATGACGAACGACCTGTCCGGCCTCGCTTCCTTCGCTGACGTACTGGTCAGCCGGGCCGACCAGTACGCCTCGCGGCCCGCGTTCAGCTTCCTCGGCGCGACCGGCGAGGAGGTCGCGTCCCTGACGTTCGAGCAGCTGTGCGTACGGGCACAGGGCGTCGCGGTCTTCCTGGCCGCGGAGCTGCCGGCGGGGTCCCGGGTGGTGCTGCTGTATCCGCCCGGGCCCGACTACGTGGTGGCCGTGTTCGGGTGTTTCCTCGGCGGGTTCACGGCGGTGCCGGCGTACCCGCCGCTCGACCAGAAGCAACTGCTGCAGCTGAGCCTGATGGCCCGCGACGCGGACCCGGCCGGGTTCCTGGCCCCGCCGGGCGTACGGGAGTACGTCGAAGGCGGACTGCGGGGCGACGACGCGATCGTCGGGCCGCGGTGGCTGGTGGCGCCCGACGGCGTGGCGGATCCGGGGACGATCCGGCGTTCCGGACCACCGCCGCCGGCGTTGCTGCAGTACACGTCGGGGTCCACCCGGCGGCCTCGCGGGGTCGTGGTGACGCACCCGAACCTGCTGCACAGCTCCGAGCAGATCCGTCGCTGTTTCGGGCACAGCGAAGCCAGTCGAGGCGTGATCTGGCTGCCGCCGTACCACGACATGGGCCTGGTCGGCGGCATCCTGCAACCGGTGTACGCCGGGTTCCCGGTCTGGCTGATGTCCCCGTTGGACTTCCTGCACAACCCGGTCGGCTGGCTCCGCGCGGTCGCCCGGTTCGGCGGCACCACCAGCGGCGGGCCCAACTTCGCGTACGACCTGTGCGTCCGGCGTACCGCCGAAGCGGACCGGGTGGGCCTGGATCTGTCGAGCTGGAACGTGGCGTTCACCGGCGCCGAGACGGTACGGGCCGGCACGCTGCGCGACTTCGCAGCCGCGTTCGCGCCGTACGGGTTCGCGCCGGAGGCGTTCCTGCCGTGCTACGGGCTGGCCGAGGCGACGCTGCTGGTCGCCGGCTGGCCGCGCTCCCGTGCACCCCGGGTCGGTCGCTACGACGCCACAGCGCTGGGCACCGGCCGTGCCGTCGAGGCGACCGGCGACCCGAGCCGCGAGGTCGTCTCCGTCGGGCCCGCCGCGCCCGGCCAGGTGATACGCGTGGTCGACCCCGACACCGGATCGGTGCTGCCGGCCGGGCAGGTCGGCGAGATCCGGGTACGCGGACCGAATGTCGCGGCCGGGTACTGGAACCACCGTACGGAGACCGAGGCGACGTTCGGCGCGGTGATCGGGGGGAGCCCGTACCTGCGTACCGGCGATCTGGGTTTCACCGACGACGAGGCGAACCTGTACGTCGTCGGCCGCAGCAAGGATGTCCTGGTGGTACGGGGGCGCAACCACGCGCCGGACGATCTGGAGGCCACCGCCGCGGCGGCGCACCCGCTGCTGCGGGTGGGCTGCGGGGCGTGCTTCACGAGCGCCGAGGACGACCGGGTGGTCCTGGTGCAGGAGGTCCGCCGCGAGCCCGGCGACGACGAGGCGTACCAGATCTACGCGAACGTACGCGAGGCCGTGGCGGCCACCCACCAGATCACGCTGGACACGATCGTGCTGGTGGCGCGCGGCGGGGTGCCGAAGACGTCGAGCGGCAAGGTGCAGCGTTCCCGGTGCCGGGCGCGGCTGCTCGCCGGTGACCTGCCGGTGTTGGCGACCTCGGAGCTGACCGCCGGGGCGGGCCGGGCCGCCGAGACCAGGCGGCTCGTCGAGGCGGTGCTGGGCGTACCGCTGGCCGATGTTCCGGGTGGGACCCGGCTGACCGCACTGGGAATGGACTCGCTGCGCGCCGCCGAGCTGCGGGCCCGGTTGGAGCGGGACCTGGGCGTCACCATGCCGATCCACACCCTGCTCACCGACGCAACGCTGGATTCGGTGACGGCGGCGCCGCAGAACCCGGCCTCCGCCCCGTGGAGCGCCGGCGAGACCACCGCCTCGTCGGCGGATACGACGGGCGACGGGGCACTGACCCGCGGTGAGGAGTCGCTGTGGTTCCTCGACGAGTTCCGCGAGGGCGGCGACTCCCCGACCGTGGTGTGCCACGCCGTCCTGGTCGAGGGCCCGCTCGACACCGCCGCGGTACGCCAGACCGTCGACCTGCTAGCCGAGCGGCACGCGGCGCTGCGTACCCGGGTCGGGGTCGAACAGGGTGTGGTGACCCGCTCGGTGGACACGGTGTCGGTCGGCTTCGACGTGGTGGACGCGAGCACCTGGTCGGCGGAGCGGCTCGACGCCGAATGCCGTCGCCGGTCGGCGGTCCCGGTGAGCCTGGCCGGCCCGCTCTGGCAGCTCGACCTGCTGCGGCTCGCGCCGGATCGGCACATCCTGCTGGTACGCACCCACCACCTGGTCGTGGACCTGTGGTCGCTGGAGGTGCTGCTCGCGGACTTCGGACAGACGTACCCCCGGATCGTCGGAGGGCAGCGGCCGGAGGTCGGCGACGTCGACCCTGACCCGATGAGCCGGGAGGCGCAGCGGGAACGCGACCTGTTGGCTTCCCCGCGAGCGGACCGGATGTGGCGGTACTGGCAGCGGCAGCTCGATGGCGCGCCGGGCGTTCTCGCGCTACCGACCGACCACGAGCGTCCCGAGCGGCCCAGCCACCGCGGCGCCGTGGTGACCGGCGAACTCGACCCCGAGGCCGGTGCCAGGCTCACGGCCCTCGCCCGCCGGTCGGACCTGAGCCTGCCCAGCCTGCTGCTCGCGGCGTACGGCTGGCTGCTGCACCGCTACAGCGGCCAGTCCGACCTCGTCGTCGGCAGCGTGTACGCCAACCGGGACCGGCCGGACCGCGCCGGCGTGGTCGGGTACCTGGCCAACCTGCTCCCGGTACGGCTCCGGACCACGCCGGGCGACACGTTCCGCGGGTACGCGTCCCGTACCCACCGCACCTCGTGTGAGGCGATGGACCACGGGGAGCTGCCGTTCCCGTTGATCGTGGAGCGGCTGCGACCGGAGCGCGAGGCCGGCCGGTCGCCGGTGTTCCAGGCGCTGTTCGCGTTCCAGCGGGCCACCCGCGGCGTCGGCGCGTCGACCCTCGTCCTGGGTGGTGGCGACGAGGCGGTCCGGGTCGGCCCGCTGCGGCTGCGCCCGTGGCCGTTGCCGTACCGGCCGGCGCTCACCGATCTCGCGCTCGAGGCGAGCCAGGTCGACGACGTGGTAAGGCTGCGGCTCACGTACGCCACGGACCTGTTCGACGCCGACACGGCACAACGGCTGCTCGACTCGCTGCGGCACCTCGTCGACCGGGTGAGCCGGGAGCCGGACCAGTCGTACACCGACGCCACCCACCCCGGCCCGGCGGCGTCCGGCCGGCTGCTCACGGACTGGAACGGCCAGCCTCGCGATGTCCCCGCCGGCGAGCTGCTGCACCACCCGTTCCGGTCGTGGGCTGCCGAGCGGCCGGACGCCGCCGCGGTGGTCGACGGCGACCGTACGGTCAGCTACGGCCGGCTCGGCGTACTGACCGGGCGGCTGGCGGCGCGCCTGCGCGGGTACGGCGTCGGCGCCGAGCACCGGATCGGCGTGTGCCTGCCCCGCTCCCTGGAGTACGTCATCGCGGTGCTCGGCGTGCTGAGGGCCGGGGCGGCGTACGTACCGCTGGATCCGGACCTGCCGCCGGAGCGGCTGCGCGACCTGTGCTCCCTGGCGGGGATCGACCGGGTGGTGACCGGCGACGGCCCGGCCCGCGACGTTGCGCGGACGCTCGGCGCCGACGTGGTGGACCTCGCCGCGCCCGAGGCGGAACCGGTCCCGCCGAACCGCGTAGGACCGGACGGCGTCGCGCCGGACCACGTAGAGCCGGACGACGCCGCCTCGGACCCGCTGGGGCTCGGGTACGTGATGTACACGTCGGGATCGACGGGGGAGCCGAAGGCCGTCGGGGTGCCGCATGTCGCGGTGGCGAACCTGCTCGCGGACTTCCAGCACCGGGGCGTCGTACCTGCCGGGGCCCGCTGCGCGTGGTGGACCAGCACCGGGTTCGACGTGTCGGTGTACGAGATCTTCTCGGCGTTCCACGCCGGCGGTTGCGTCGTGGTGGTCCCCGAGGAGGTGCGGGTCGACGGCGCGGCGCTCGCCCGCTGGATGCGCGAGCAGCAGATCGCCTCCGCGTTCGTACCGCCGTTCGCGTTGCCGGAGTTCGTCGCCGAGCTGGAACAGCACGGTGCGCCGTCGTTGCGCCGGCTGCTGTTGGGCGTGGAGCCGATCCCGGAGCAACTGGCGAAACGGCTCGCTGCCGCGCTGCCCGGCACCACCGTGGTCAACGCGTACGGGCCGACCGAGGCGACGGTGATGTGTACGGCGTACCAGGTCGATCCGGCGGAGCTGGCCGAGCGCCGGCTGCCGATCGGCCGGGCGGTGGGCAACCTCCGGGCGTACGTGCTCGACCCGTACGGACGGCTGCTGCCGCAGGGGGCCGTCGGCGAACTGTGCGTCGGCGGGGTCCAGCTGGCCCGGGGATACCTGGGTCGGCCGGCGGCGACCGCCGAGCGGTTCACACCGGACCCGTACGCGGCCACGCCCGGGGAGCGGATGTACCGGACCGGCGATCTGGTGCGGTACCGGGTCGACGGCCAGCTCGAGTTCGTCGGGCGGGTGGACCATCAGGTCAAGCTGCACGGCCAGCGGGTCGAGCTCGGCGAGATCGGGTCGGTCCTCGCCCGCCACCCGGCCGTACGGGAAGCGGTCGCGGTGGTCGCGGGCGACGGCCCCCGCCGGCACGTCGTCGGGTACGCCGTCGCCGACCGTGCCGGCGACCCGGACGAGCTGGCTCGTGAGGTGCTGGCCGCGGCGGCGCGTTCGCTTCCCCGCCACATGGTGCCGAGCCGGCTGCACTGGCTCGACCACTGGCCGCTGTCGGCCAACGGCAAGGTCGACCGCGCCCGGCTGTCCGCCGCTGTCGCGCCCGCCGGGCCGAAGCCTCGCCGTACCGCCGGTACGCCGCTGGAACGGCTGGTCGCCGCCGCGTTCGCCCAGCAACTCGGCCTGGCCGACGTGGACCCGGACGACAACTTCTTCGAGCTCGGCGGCCACAGCCTCGCCGCCGCCCGTGCGGTGACGCAGTTGCGGGGGCTGCTGCACCTGGAGCTGCCCGTGTCGGCGGTGTTCCAGTACCCGACGGTGACCGAGTTGGCGGCGTATCTGCAGGCCGCGGGCGGGTCGGCAGCGAGGCCCGGGATCCGGCGGCAGCCTCGCGGTTCGGCCTCGATCGCGGCGATGCGGTCCACTGTGGCCGGTGCGTCGAACCCGGAGCCGCCGAGGCAGACGCGGCCCGCCGTACCGGAGGAGGCGCGGTGACCGAGACCGTCGAGCGCCCGGGGACGTCCCCGGAACCCGGGTACTCGATGTTCCCGTTGTCCGCGGAGCAGCGGCGACTCTGGCTGGTGCACCAGGTGACGCCGCGGACCACGGCGTACCACGTGCCGGTGGCGTTGCGGGTGCGCGGCCCGCTCGACGTAGCGGCGATGCGTGGCGCGGTGGCCGATCTGGTGGCGCGGCACGAGGCGCTGCGCACTTCGGTCCGCTGCCTCGGCGAGACGCCGTACCAGCACGTTCCCGATGTCGCGGAGCTCGACTTCCGGGTGGTGGACGTGCCGGCCGGGACCGACCCGGCGGACCTGGTACGCGAGGCGGCGTACCAGCCGTTCGACCTGGCCGAGGGGCCGCTACTGCGTACCCGGGTGGTCCGGGTCGGGCCGGACGAGCACGTGCTGCTGATCTGCGTGCACCACATCGTCGTGGACGCGTGGTCGCTACGGCTGATGCTGGCCGAACTGGACTCGCATTACCGAGCCCGGCGGTACGGCGAGCCGGTCACGGAGCCTGCCGTACCGGTCCAGTACGCCGACTACGCGGTCTGGCAGGGCGAGCAGGCGGCGGCGAACGGGGACGCGCTGGCGTACTGGCGGCGGGAGTTGGCGGACGCGCCGGCGTACCTCTCCGTGGCGGAGGACGAGACGCCGACGGGGCCGGCGACCGCCGCCGAGGCCGGTTCGGTGTACGCCGTGGTCGACCACGGCGTCGCCGCGGGGGTACGGGCGCTCGCGGCGCGGCTGCGTACCACCCCGATGGCCGTCCTGCTGACTGCCTGGGCGACGGTGCTGGCCCGCCGTACCGGACGGTCGGACGTGTCGGTGCTGGTGCCGGTGGCCAACCGCGGGTTGCCGGAGACGGAGCGGCTGATCGGCTTCTTCGTCAACCTGCTGGTGCTGCGCGTGGACCTCGCGGACGCCGCCACGTACGCGGACGTGCTGGCCCGGGTGCACGAACGCTGCGCCGCCGCGTACGCCCACCAGGACCTGCCGTACGACCAGCTCGTGGACGAGCTGCGGCCGGAGCGGCAGCTGGGGCGTACCCCCTTCTCGGATGTCATGTTCGGCTTCCAGGACCTGACCGGGGACCTCGCGTGGCACGGGCTGGATGTCAGCCCGGTCGACCTGCCGCCCCGGCACGCCAAGTGCGAGCTGACCGTGGAGGTGCGCACCGACGCCGCGGGGCTGCGGGTGCAGGCCGACTACCGGCGTGACCGGTTCGGCGAGCCGGAGATCCGCGCCCTGGTCGACGGGTTCGCCGAGACGCTGCGGCAGCTCGCCGGGGACGTGTCCGGTCGGGTCGAGCTGCCGCACGCGCCCGGCCGCAACGGAAGCCGACAGCCGCGACGACCGTCGCCGGAGGCGCCCCGCGACCCACGCCAGCAGCGGGTACGCGAGCTGTTGGCCGACCTGCTCGAGATCCCGGCCGGCGGGATCGGGGTGCACGACGACTTCTTCCGGCTCGGCGGGAACTCGCTGCTGGCCGCACGTTTCGTGTCCCGGGTGCGCACCGAGTACGGCGCCGACCCGGGGCTGCGGACCTTCCTGGAACGGCCCACGGTGGCCGGCCTGGCGCGCTGGCTCGACGAGCAGCAGCGCCGCGACGAGCAGCCGGCGGACGGGGACGTGCCGCTGGAGGCGGTGCCGCGGCTCGGAGCCGGCGAGCCCTGGCGGGTGCCGGTGTCGTACCCACAGCAACGGCTGTGGTTCCTCGACCAGATGACGCCGGGGAGCACCGCGTACCACGTGCCGGTGGTGCTGCGGGTCGCCGGCCGGCTCGATGTCGCCGCACTGCGCCGCGCATTGTCCGCGCTGGCGGACCGGCACGAGATGCTGCGCACCTCCTTCGAGCGGTACGACGGCGTACCGGTGCAGCGGGTGCACGCCACCGTCGAGGTGCCGGTCCGGTACGTCGACCTGACCGCCGGGCCGCCCGCGAGCGAGCCCGGGGACGCCGAGCGGCTGATCGCCGAGGAGTCGAGCCGGCCGTTCGACCTGGGACAGGCGCCGCTGCTGCGACTGCTCGCGGTACGGCTGGCGGCCGAGGAGCATCTGCTGCTGCTGACCCTGCACCACATCGTCTGCGACGGCGCGTCGGCCCGGATCCTGGTACGCGACCTGACCGCGCTCTACCTCGCGGAGACCGGCGGACCCGCGCCGGACCTGCCCGACCTGCCCGTCCAGTACGCCGACTTCGCGTCCTGGCAGCGCGGCTGGTTGTCCGGGGAGCGGCTCGCGGAGCTGGAGACCTACTGGCGTACGGCGTTGTCGGGGGCGCCGACGGTGCTGCAACTGCCGTACGACCGGCCCCGCCCCGCGGCGCAGAGCTACCGAGGCGCGGAGTTGCGGTTCGGCGTACCGCCTCCGGTGGCCGAGGGGGTCCGGCAGCTCGCGGCAAGGTACGCGATGACCCCGTTCATGGTGCTGCTGGTCGCCGTCGGCATCACCCTCTCCCGGTACGCCGGCCAGCCCCAGGTGTTGATCGGCACCCCGGTCGCCAACCGCACCCGGCCCGAGACCGAGGACCTGATCGGCTTCTTCGCCAACACCCTCGCGCTGCGGGTGGACACGTCGGGGAACCCCACCGTCGCGGACCTGCTCGCCCGGGTACGCGCGACCTGCCTGGCCGGGTACGCCCACCAGGACCTGCCGTTCGAGAAGGTCGTGGAGGCGGTCGCGCCCGCCCGCGACCTGTCCACCACCCCGCTGTTCCAGGTGATGCTGGCGCTGGAAGCCGGCACGCTCGGGCCGATCGAGCTGCCGGGGCTGCGGATCGACCGGGCCGAGCGGGACGCGGGCGTCGGCAAGTTCGACCTGACCCTGGTGTTCGAGGACCTGTCCGCCGGCGGTGGCGTGGCCCGCTACCACACCGACCTGTTCGACGAGGCCACCGTCGAGCGGCTCGTCGGGTCCGTACTGCGGGTGCTGGAGCAGCTGGTCGCCGCGCCGGAGCGTACGGTCGCCGACCTCGACGTGCTCTCCGAGGCGGAGCGGCATCAGCAGCTTGAGCAGTGGAACCGGGCCCCGGCGGAGTACGCGACGGACGTACCGCTGCATCGGTTGGTGCGGCGGCAGATCGCGGCGACCCCGGACGCGGTGGCGGTCGCGGGCTGTCTGGACTGCCACGCCGACGAGCCGTGCACCGCACCGTCCGGCCACCTGACGTACCGGGAGCTGGGCGACCGGGCGGACCGGGTGGCGGCGGCGCTGGCGGGCCGGGGCGTCGGCCGGGGCGACGTGGTGGCGATCCTGCTGGACCGCTCCGCCGACCTCGTCGTGGCCGAGCTGGCCACGCTCACCGTGGGTGCGGGCTTCCTGCCGCTGGACCCCGGCCATCCGCCGCTGCGCAACGCCGCGATCGTCTCCGACGCGGGCTGCCGGATCGTCCTCACCCACACCCGGTACGCCGACCGGGTCACCGACGCGCTCCTGGTGGACCAGCTGCCGGAATGCTACGAGCCCGTCCCGGAGCCGCAGGTCGGTACCCGGGACCTGGCGTACGCGATCTACACCTCGGGGTCCACCGGCCGCCCGAAGGGGGCGCTGGTCGGGCACGGCGCCATCGTGAACAACCTCCGCTGGATGCAGCAGGAGTGGCCGTTGACGCCGGACGACCGGCTGCTGTTCAAGACGGTCCACACCTTCGACGTGGCGGTGAAGGAGATCTTCTGGCCGCTGCTCGCCGGTGCGCGGCTGGTGATCGCCCACCCCGGCGCCGAGCGGGACGCGTACGAGATCTGCCAGCACATCGCACGGCACCGGGCGACCGTCGTACACCTGGTGCCGTCGATGCTGGACGTCGTGCTGGAGGTGTCCCGGGACCGCAAGCTGGCACTGTCCAGTCTGCGGATCGTGATGGCCGGCGCGGAGTCGCTGTCGCCCGCGACCCACGACGCGATCCTGGCGGCACTGCCCGCGCTGCTGCTGCACCTGTACGGCCCGACCGAGACCGCGATCGCGGTCACCGGATGGCCCTGCCGTGAATCGGTCCGGGCCGCCCGCCTGCCGCTGGGCCGGGCCATGCCCAACTCCCGGTTGTACGTCCTCGACGACCACCTCCGCCCCCTGCCGCAGGGCTGCGCCGGCGAGCTGTACGTCGGCGGTCAGCCCGTCGGCCTGGGCTACCTCGCCCGCCCCGCGGAGACGGCCGCGGCCTTCCTGCCCGACCCGTTCACGGCGGTCCCCGGCGAGCGGATGTACCGCACCGGTGACCTGGTGCGGTACCGCAACGACGGACTGCTGGAGTTCCGGGGCCGGCGCGACAGCCAGGTGAAGATCCGGGGCCTGCGGGTCGAGCCGGGCGAGGTCACCGCCACCCTGACCCGCCATCCGGGAGTACGCCAGGCCGCGGTCATGCCGTGGCCCCGGACCCGTGGCGACGCGTCCGGCCGCCCGGTGTCGCTGGTGGCGTACGTCGTCGGCGACCCCGATCTGACGCCCGCCTCGGTACGCGAGTTCCTCCGGGAGCGACTGCCGGCGTACCTGGTGCCGGCGTACGTGGAGCTGCTTGCGGCGCTGCCGACGGGCAAGAACGGCAAGGTCGACTACGACCGGCTCCCCGCGCCGGCCGCCGAGCGGCCCGAATCGGAGCCGCCGAACACGGCCGTGGAACGGCGGTTGGCCGAGATCTGGTGCGAGGTGCTCGAGCTGCCGTCGGTGGGAGTGCACGACGACTTCTTCGACGTGGGCGGCCATTCGCTGCTCGCCACCCGGCTCAGTTCCCGGATCCGGGACGAGTTCGGCACCGAGATCCCGCTGCGCACCCTGTTCGAGCAGCCCACTATCGCGGCGTTGGCGACGCTGGTGCAGGGCGAGGACCAGGCAAAGCGCGGGGACCGGATCCCGGTGGTGGACCGGTCGGCCTACCGGCTGCCCGAGGACTGACCGCAGCGCGCGGCCGCGACGGACAACTGCCGACTTTGCTCAGTTGAACATCGAGCTCAGTTGACCATCGACTCGCCGGCGTGCGCCGCGGCGGACTCGAGGGCGTCGGCCAGCGCGGTACGCAGCAGCGGCACCTTGTACGCCGTCGCCTCCGGCGGTCGCCATTCGGCTCCCGCGAGCCGGGCCGCCGAGCGGAGGTTCGCGACGGTCGGTGCCTGGTCCAGCAACGCGTCCTCGACGGCCAGCAGGCGTACCGGGGTGGTGGCGACACCTCCGGCGGCGACCCGGGCGGACCGTACGGTGCTGTCGATCCGGAGTCGTACCGCGGCCTCGACCAGCGGCCAGTCGGCGTGGCGGCGCGGGGAGACCCGCCGGTACGCGCTGCCCTCGCCCGTACCGTCCGGCAGCAGCACGCCGGTGACCAGGCTGCCTTCGGGCAACGCGTGGTCGCGTACCGCGCCGTCGCCCAGCAGGTCACCGATGGACAGCGCCGGTTGGTCCAGCCGTTCCACCACGGCTTCGTACGCCGTGAGCACGGTGGCGAGGGTGGAACCGTGCGGCCACACACAGCCGTCGCCGACCAGGCAGGCGGCGCGGGCATGGTCCCCCGAGCGGGCGTCGCAGCCGGCGTCGCCCCGCTTGAGACACGAGAAACCGGGCTGCCTGAAGTACGGGCACCGGCTCCGCTGCAGCAGGTTCCCGGCGACCGTGGCCAACGCGCGTACCTGGGGCGTGGCGAGCTGCCGGCTCGCGTCGGTCAGCGCCCGGTACGCGGTGAGCAGCGGATGGCCGGTCAACCCGGTGACGGTGGTGGCCGCGCCGATCCGTACCGCGCCGTCGCCCCGCCGGGTCACCCCCACCAGTTCGGGGCAGCCGGGCAGGTCGGCGATGTCGACCACGTCTCCCAGGGCGATTCCCGATCTCCGCAGCGGCGTGAGGTCGGTCCCGCCGGCGCGCAGCGTCTTCGTACGCCAGGCCGGGGTCATCGCCGTACTCCCGCCGTGACCCGCCACGGATGCAGCGGCAGGTCCCGGGGACGCCAGCCGGTGGCGTGGTGCACCGCGTTGCCGATCGCGGCGGCCACCGGCAGCGTTGCCAGCTCCGCGAGCCCCACGCCGGGCGAGGCGCTGTACCCGAAGCCGGACTCCTCGAAGTGCACCTCCACCTCGGGTTGGTCGCCGATGCCGGGCAGGCAGTAGTGGTCGAAGTCCGTGGTCAGCGCCGCGCCGGTGCCGCCGTGCAGCACCTTCTCCTCGAACAGCGCCAGACCGACGCCCTGCACCACGCCGCCGTGGCACTGACTGCGGGCCAGCTCCGGCAGCATCACCGTGCCGACGGAGAGGCCGCTCCACACCCACGGCACGCGTACCAGGCCGAGCTCGACGTCCACCTCGACCTCGGCGAGCATCACGGCTCCGGTGTGGCCCCGGCCGATCGCCAGCCCGCCGGTGAGCAGCGGGGAAAGTCGGTACGGCACGCGGTCCCGCGTCCGCCGCCCGATCGCGGACAGCTCGGGGCTCTTGTCGAGGAGTTCCGGCCACCCGATCAGTCCGTCGCGGTGCACCACGCCCTCCGACGCGGGTCGTGCCTGGAAGAGCCCGAACTCCGCCGTACACCACTTGGCCAGCGCGGCCTGCAACCGGCCCGCCGCGTCCGCCGCCGCCGGCGCCAGTGAGGCGCTGCCGGCGCTGCCGCCGGTCAGTGGCCCCGGTGGCAGCCGAGAGTCACCCAGCTCCAGCCGTACGCGATCGAGCCCGACCCCGAACCGCCCGGCCAGTACGTGTCGCACGACCGATGCGGCCCCGGTGCCGGTGTCCTGCGTCGCGGTGGCGGCGACCAGGCAACCGTCCACGACCGAGACCCGGATCCGGGTGTCGGCGTGCGCGTAGTAGACCCAGTGGGCCGCCGCGACGCCGATGCCCCGGCGTACCCGGCCGCGGGCGGTACCGGGCGGCGGGCGGTCCCGCCAGCGCGGTTGGGTACGGGCGGTCTGGTACAGCCGGCGCATCGCGGGGTCGTCGGTCCAGCCGTACCGCAGGTCGACCGGGTCGGCGCCCATGCCGTACGCGGCCTCGTCCACGGCCTGTTCCAGGGCCCAGCACATGACCGGTCCGCCCGGCCCGCGGAACGGCTTCGCCGGCGGGCTGTTGTCGACGACGTTGAAGTCCTGCAGATCCTTGGCCAGCCGCGGGTAGCTCGACCGGCACAGCGAGGCCACCTGGGACCCGACCGCGGTCCCCCCGTACGACATCGCGCGGACCCGCAGCGCGCTGCGCTCCGGCTCGGGCGCCGCCAGCAGGTCCACCTCGATCTCCGCCGCGGAACGCTGGCCCCCGTACGCCAACTCCTCGGCCCGGTCCAGGACGACTCCGACCGGCCTTCGGGCGACCCGTGCCAGCTCCACCGCGGCGACCGTCTCGGGGGTGATCTCGAGTTTGGCGCCGAAGCCGCCGCCGACGTGCTCGGCGAGCACCGTGACGTTCGCGTCCGGTACGGAGCAGTGCCGCGCCAGCAGCCGCGCGGCCATCCCGACCATCTGGGTAGAGGTGTGCACGGTCAGCCGGTCGCCGTCCCACTCCGCGACACAGCAGTGCGGCTCGAACGGCGTATGGCTCTGCCCGGACGTGGTCCACACTCCCGCCACGTAGTGGCCGGCCCGCTCGCGCAGCAGCCGTGCGGCGCGGCGCCGGCGCCGGGAGAACACCCGCACCGGGCCGTACAGGTTGCCCCGCCGCCGCGCCGGCACCGGCAGCGTCGCCTCGCCGGTACGGGGCACCCCGCGATGCTTCGGCGGGTAGACCGCGGGACCGCCCGGCGCCTGCCGGCCGACCACCGCGGGCAACGGCTGATACGTCACCCGCACCAGGTCCAGCGCCCGCCGCAGCGTGGCGGTGTCGACGGCGGCCACCGCCGCGATCTCCTGCCCGTGGTGGCGGACCACCCGGTCCGGTTGCACCAGCTCCACCGCCGCGAACACCCCCGGCAGCCGCCGGGCGGGTCCCAGGTCCACCTCGCCGATCCGGGCGTGCGCCCGCTCGGAGCGCACCAGCCCGCCCCGCAGTACGCCGTCGCCGAGCAGGTCGGCGGTGTAGCGGGCCTGCCCGGTGACCCGGGCGCGGGCGCCGTTGCGGGTCGGCTGCTCCGCCGTGTCGGGGTCGGTGTCGTACCGGCCGGTGCAGGCTTCGGCGACGGCGGTCAGGATGCCGGCGTACGCTCCGCACCGGCACAGGTTGCCGGCGAGCGCTTCCGCCACGGTGTCGCGGTCCGGGCGTACGTCGCCGCGGCTGGCCCGCCAGGAGTCCACGAACCCGACCGCGGACATCACGAAGCCCGGCGTACAGAAGCCGCACTGGAGTCCGTCGTGGTCGAGCAACGCCCGCTGCACCGGATGCAGGTCGGGGCCGAGCCCCGCGACGGTACGCACCGCCGACCCCGCCAGCCGGGCGGCCGGCAACAGGCACGTGACGACCGGGGCCTCGCCGAGCAGCACCGTGCAGGCGCCGCACGCGCCGCCGTCGCACACCCGCTTCACCTCGGTACGCCCCAGCCGGTCACGTAGCACGTCCAGCGCCGTCACGTCCGGATCCGGCACCGGCACCGTGACGGCCGTCCCGTTCAGGGTGAACCCGAGCGGCGCGGCAATCGAACTCGGGGGAGTGGCTTCTTTCATCCTCAGCCTCCCCATTTCGAGTGATTGTTTTTTGGTACGCCTCCCACCTCATCACTTCTGTCGCGACGGGACAATCGAGCGCTGTCGCGTACGAATGCAATGTGAATCGGTGACGGCTATCGTGGTCACGCTCACTCGCGACAACCGTGTGGGGTGGCTATGGATCTACTCGTTCTGGAGGCAGATCGACCACCCACCGACGTACGCGTCGCGGTCCGTACGGCGTCGCAGCACGACAACTGGCGGAATGCGCTGTTCCTGGCGGTGGACTGGCTGCTCATGGCCCTTGCCGCGACAATTCACGTCTGGTACGGCGGCGTACTCCTCTATGTCGTGATCGTGATACTGATCGGCTCCCGGATGCGGGCGCTGGCGAATCTGCTGCACGAAGCGGCGCACCACAAACTATTCGCGTCGCGGCGGGTAAACGTACTCGCCGGGCGGGTGTTGTGCGCGTGGCCGATCTTCATCTCTTTCGACAATTACGTGAGAGGCCATCGGCTGCACCACAAGAACCTGTGGCGCAACGACGACGACCCCGATGTCGCGCTCTACCGGTTGACCGGTACGGAGACCGGCTCGTCCGACCGGCTCAGCTATCCCGCGTTCCTGCTGCGCCACGTGGTCGCCGTGGTGATCCCGGTGATGCCGATGCGCCGGCTGTACGACCGCGGCCGCTGGCGGTACGCGCTGGTCGGCGCGGCGGTGTGGGGCGTCGTACTCGCCGGGTCGTGGTGGTGGTGGCCGCCGCTCGCGGTCGGTCTGGCGCTGTACTGGCTGGTGCCCTGGCTGACCGCGTACCAGACGATCAGCTACTGGGCCGAACTCGGCGAACACGGCGGACTCCGGAACGCGGGATGGGTCTGGGGCAGCCGCAACTGGCGCGGCAACCTGGTGAGCCGGTGGGCCGTCGGATCCCACTCCGACGATCTCTACCACCTGCTGCACCACTGGTTCCCCGCGGTGCCCCACCATCGACTCCGGAACCTCGACCGGCTGTGCCGCGAGACCTGGCCCCGGTACGCGGCCGAGGCCCGGTGCACCGGCTTCTTCCACGCCGGCGACGAGGGGACCTCCGTACTGCGGGACATCTGGCGCGGTGGCCGCGGCGCGCCGCCGGAGGGCGTACCGCCCGGGGTCGCCGCCGGGTCCTGAACCGCGCGACGCGGCGGCCGGGGGCAGGATACGGAGCATGGCGGACGACCTCGTGACCTTCTCCGGCGTGTGGTTCGGGTACGGCCGGACCCCGGTGCTGCGGGACGTGGACATCCGGGTGCCGGCGCGGGGGATCACCGCGCTCGCCGGTCCCTCGGGTTCCGGCAAGTCGACCCTGCTGCGGCTGGCCAACCGGCTGCTGGTGCCGGACCGGGGCACCGTGTCGTACCGCGGCGCCGACGTGGCCACGATGCAGCCGCCGATGCTGCGGCGCCGGCTCGGCATGGTGTTCCAGCGCCCGTCGCCGTTTCCCGGCACGGTGCGGGACAACCTCGGCGCCGGTGACCCCGAGTTGACCGACGACACCGGCCTCACGCTGCTGAAACAGGTCGGTCTGGAGCCGGATTTCCTGGTACGCGACGCGACCGAGCTCTCCGGCGGCCAGCTGCAGCGGATGTGCCTGGCCCGGGCGCTCGCCACCCGGCCTGAGGGGCTGCTGCTCGACGAGCCGACCGCCGCCCTGGACCCCACGGCGCGCCACGGTCTGGAACAGCTCGCCCGCGAACTGGCCGGCGGCGGCATGCCGTTGGTGTGGGTGACCCACGACATCGACCAGCTGCGGCGGGTGGCCGACACGGTGGTGCTGCTGTCCGACGGCGGCGTACGCCTGGTCGGCGACCTCGCATCGCTGGCGGCGGCCAGCGTCGACGATCTCGCGGTGGCGCGGTTCCTGGCCGGCGACACCAGCCCGCCGGACACCGGCGAGGAGCCCGACGAAGCAGACGGGAGGTGGCACGGTGAAGGGTGACCTGGACTGGTGGCGGCTCGCCGCCTCGTTGCTGCTGGTCGCGGTGGCGGTGGCCTTCTCGGCGGTGCAGCGGCTGCGGCTCGAAGGCTCGATGGTGTGGGCGTCCGCCCGGGCGCTGGTGCAGTTGCTGCTGGTCGGCGTCGGGCTGGAGCTGGTGATCGCGCCGGGCCGGCCGCTGCTGCTGGCATGGTGCTGGGCGGTGGCGATGCTGGTGTACGCCGCCGTGATCGTGCAGCGGCGTAGCGGGTCGGTGCCGGGGGTCTTCGTCGTCGCGTTGACCGCGTTCGGGGCCGCCGCGGTGGTCTCGCTCGGCGTGCTGTTCGGGCTGCGGATCTTCCCGCTGCAGGGCCGTACGCTGGTGCCGCTGACCGGGATGATGGTCGGCAACGCGATGACCGCGACCGTGCTGGTGACCCGCCGGGTGGTCGGCGAGTTCCGGGACAAGAAGGACGAGATCGAGGCCCGGCTCGCGTTGGGCCAGCCGGCTCCGGTGGCGGCCCGGCCGTACCTGCGAGAGGCGGTACGCACCGCGCTGATCCCGCAGATCGAATCCACCCGTACCGTCGGATTGATCTTTCTACCGGGCGCGATGACCGGGCTGATCCTCGCCGGGACGGCGCCGTTGCAGGCGACCATGGTGCAGGCCGCGATCATGTACCTGGTGCTCGGCTCGGTGGCGACCTCCACCGCCGTGGTGGCGCTGGGCGTACGCCGCCGATTGTTCACTCCGGACCACCGGCTGGTACTGCCGGAGAAGGTCGCCGGCAAGCGGGGCTGAGCCGGCCGGCGTGCAAACCCGCGCCATTGACTCGGTTTCGGCCGGGGCACGAAAATCGCCATCCAGTGCGATAACGGCAAGGGGGCGTCGCATGACTTCCAGCCCGTACCGCGCAGCGTCGGCGGTCGCCGACCGGCCATCGTACGAACCCGAGCCGACCGCGCTGACCGACCGGGAGCGCCGGGTGCTGCTGTACCTGGCGGTGTTCGGGCTGGCCGTTCCGGTCGTGCTGACCGTGGCCGTGCTGCTGCTCAACTCGGCCGACCCGGTGACGATCCGGCAGTTCTGGTTCTTCGTCCACCTGGGGTCCGGCATCGTCATCGTCCACGCGTTCGCCGGCGGCCTCACCACCCTGCTGGCGCGGGGCACGAGTCGGCTCCGGGAGGCGGTACGACTGGCGAGCACCGCCTCGTTGGCCGTCGTCTCGTGGATCACCGTGCTGTCCGGGACCTGGTTCGTGTACCCGGGATACCGGGCGACCCCGCCTCCGGGCGCCGACCTCGACGCCTATCCGCAGGAGTACCTGCTGCGCGGCCATCTGTGGCTCTGGCACTCGTTCGGCATGGAGTGGAAGGAGTTCATGGGCTGGCTCACCCCGATCCTGGCGACGGCGGTGGCGTACGTGGCGTACCGGTACGGCGGCCTGGTCGACCGCAACGCCCGGATCCGGGCGGTCACCGTGGCCTTCTTCGCGATCGCGTTCCTGGCGGCGATCCTGGCGGCCGCGCTGGGCGCCGCGATCAACACCGTGGCGCCGAACGACTTTCTGAGGAACTGACATGACGACGACGCGCGACGTGGAGCCCACCCCGACGATCCCGGCGCAGCCGGCCCCATCCGACGATGTCGCCCCGTTCGACGACGCCCCCGAACCGGGTACGCCGACCGGGCCGGTGGCGGCGGCGTTGCTCGCGGCCGCCGTCGGTAGCGTCGTGTTCGGGATCGCGATCCTGCTCGGGGACGCCAGCCCGACCATCCGCAGCCTGCTGACCTGGTCGGACGCCGTGGGCCCGTTGAGCGGACGCAGCAGCATCGGTGCCGGCGGGTACCTGGTGTCGTGGGCGCTGCTGCACCTGCGGCTGCGTCACCGTTCGGTCGACTTCGGGCGGGTCATGACCTGGTCGTTCGTGATGATCGGTGTGGCGCTGGTGCTGATCTTCCCGCCGTTCCACAACATGTTCTTCATGACCCTGCCGTAGCCCGCGGGCGTCAGCCGGTGGCCTCGGCCCGTTCGCGCAGCTGTTCGGCGACGTGCAGCCATTCGCCGGCGATCTCGCAGGCCATGTCGGCGATCACGTACAGGCAGTGCGGCGGCACCGATACGACGATCTGTTCCCAGCCGCCGGCGCCGACGGACCGGGCGTCCAGCCACCGCAGGACGGATCGTCCGGAGTCGTTGAACCGCAGTGACGGATCCTGACGCAGGTTCTGCAGCATCTCCGTACGGTCCCGGCCCCGCGTGACCCGGGCTACCGCCAGCTTCCGCCTGGCCAGCCCCTGGACCGCCGACCCGTTGCCGCGTTGCCGCGCCGGCACGGGCTGCTCGCCGCGACGCAGCCGCTGCCGTACGTCGCGCGCCGTACCGAGCGAGATGCCCGCGGCCTGCGCCACCTCGCGCAGCGTGGCGTCGGGCCGCAACGTCAGCAACTCGCTCGCCCGCTGCCGGCCGTCGGTGCAGTCGAGGGGCCGGATCCTGCCGTCCCGGCCGAGTCGTCTGCCGTCGTCCGACTCGTTCCCGGCGGTACGCCGCCGGATCGCACCGATGGTCTTGCCCGACAGGCCGGTGATCGACGCGAGGGCGCGATCCGACCAGTGCGGGTGGGACCCGAGGATGCGGGTCGCCGCGGCCTCCCGGTCGGCCAGCGACAGCGGCAGGCCGTGCCGGATGTTCGCCCGTACCGCCTGTACGAATGCCGCCTCGTCACTCCCGTCGAACAGCTGCACCTTGATCAGCTGTTCGCCGCGGAGCAGGGCGGCGCGAACCCGGTGCATCCCGTCGATGACCCGCATGGTCCGTCGGTGTACGAGAATCGGGGGAAGTTCGGCGTCGGAGTCCGCGAGCAGGCGGGCGTGGTCGGCGTCTTCACCGTCCAGCCGGGGCGAATCCGCCGGCCGCAGCGAACTGATCGGGATGAGCGTCAGGTCGGCTTCTTGGTCAGCCCCCGACGTGGTCAGCGATGGGCGTGTGATCGCTATGGTGCCCGTCGTGCTTTCCGAATTTCGGGCTGCGACAGAATCTCCCGCCAAGATACTCAGCCTCCCGTTTTGAGTCTTGGACAGTGCATTTCCCCGGCTTACCAAGCCCCCTAGGGTGTGCCACGTGATCGCGGTGACCAGGACTATGGCGTCGCACCGTGTGGCGTCGCAACCCGCGGTAGCCGGTGCGATTGCGGCTTATTAGCGACTTATTAGTGAGACCGGCCGGGCGTACTCGGATATGAGTGTTAAGTGACGGCCGGGCTGCTGTTAGTGATACCGCCCCGCGCGCAATATTCGGCGATCCCCTACAAAGTAGGCGATGATTAGCAAATCTTCGTCCGGGTACGCCAAACCTTTACAACCTACGTACCAGGAAGTACGGGCGCAAGCGTTCCACGTCGTTCAAGCGCGTAACTGCCGCAGTTGCACAAGATCGACGCGGAATTCGCCCGATCCCGGTACTACGGCTGCTTCGTGGCGATCAGTGCGCCGTGCGGCGTCCAGGCGTCGAAGGGGATCCGCTCGACGTTGCAGAATCCCGACTCGAGTAGCCAGTCCTCGTACTGCTGCCAGCAGTAGATCATGCCGCCCTCGGCCGGGACCGCCGCGAAATAGACGCTGTCGAGTGCGGCCATGACGGGGCCGTCGCCCTCGTCGTACGAGACCGAGTTGAAGACGACCACACGACCACCCGGCGGAAGTGCCTCGTACGCGCGACGCAGCAGGGCGACGTTCTCGTCGGGGCGCCAGATGACGAGCTGGTGCGCGAACAGTACGCAGTCGCAGTCGGTCGGGAAGGCGTCCTCGAAGAAATCGCACTCGGTCACCGTGACCCGGTCCGCCAGGCCTCGACGCGCGATCTCCTGGCGGGCGATCGGGGCGCTCGCCGGGATTTCCAGGATTTCGACCCGCAGCCGCGGATACGCCTCGGCGAGTGCGACCGCGTTGACGCCGTCGCCGCCGCCGACATCGAGCACTCGAGTCACGGTGCCGAAGTCGACCTTGTCGATCAGCAATGAGTTGCCCAGCTTCGACCACGAGCACATGTACCGGTAGAAGACGCGTTCCAGCTCCGGATTCTCGGCGAGCCGGTGGTAGAGATCGCGGCCCTGGCCCGGGATCCGGCGCAGTCCGGCGTTGGTGTTCTTCCGGAGCGACTCGACGAGGTCGGCCTGGCCCTCGTACACGATGTCGGCTTCGAAATCCACGACATCCGAGAAGATCCGCCACATGCCGTCGCGCAACATTCCGCTGATGACGTGGGCGTTGCGGTAACGGCCCTCGCTTTTCATGGTGAGGCGCAACGACGTCGTACCCAGCAGCAGAATGTCCGTCGCGCGGTCCTGCAGGTCCAGCGCTTCTCCGATCTCCTTCTTGGTGAGATTGCCGTGTTCTTCGAGCAGCTCGAAAAGCCCCAGTCGGCACCCGGCATTCAGATACTGGAAAGCGGCGGCACCGAAGAGGATCGGTGTCAGGTCGTCCATGGTCAGATCAGGATTCACGGTCAACGTCCTTCTCCTCTGCTGTGATGTCGCCCGGCTGGTCAGCGCGCACCAGAGCCGTACGGCTGCGTTTGAAGTCCTCAAGCGTGCGTACGGCCGGTTTGTGTGACCGGGGTGCCATCAGGACGCTCGGCTGGTCCGAGCCGACGAACCGCTCGCACACCGAGCGATGGGAGTCGTACGTCGCCGCCACCGCCTCGGTGAACGCCTCACGCTCCGGCGCCAGCCCCCGGTCGAGTCCGCCGAGCAACGGCCGTACGTTCGTCAGCACCTTGACCAGGTATTCGTGGTCGCGCCACCGCAGGCCGCTCATCTCGGGCGGCGCCGTGGGCGGCATCAGAGTCGGCCGGACCTGGGTCTCGTACTCCGAATAGGGGAAATCGCCGGTGAAACGCAGTGCCGCCTGGCAGCCCCACATGATCGACGTGGCCCGCGCAAGTGTGTCGGAAGCCTGGCTTCGCCGATGTCGTCGGACGTGGTCGGCGAACACCTTGATGGCCACCACCAACGCCTGTACGAGCACCATGAAGACGTGATGGCCGTGGGTCCACCGCCGCAACGCGTCCCGGTCCCCGGCCGGCGCCGCCGGCGGCTGCCGAGCCGGTGTGTCCGACACCGCCGGCAGTCCGGAATAGAGTCGGAGCAGTTGCCGGAACGCCGCGATCAGCCGGCCCCACTCCTGCGGGCTCATGGTGGTGCCCTGGCTCAACGCCTCTTTGAGGAGAATCTGGTATCCGCGCAGCGCCGTGTGCGCGAGGATGAGCGCTCTGTGGCCGGTCACCCGGACAATTCCGAATGCCCGGTCATTGTCGCTGTTTCCCGCGGACTCCTCCTCGTCGTCGACCACAACGGTGACGTACGAGTCGGGCAGCCGCAGCGCCTGAAGCGCATTCTCCACCACGGTGAGTACGCCGAGTGCCGGCGTCTCCGCGAATAGCGCGTTGACGGGCCTCAGCGGATCGGCGACCAATGAACGCATGTGCGCCAACTGCCGGTCATTCGCCGGCAGGTCCTGCGGCCGGAGCAGAATGAAGTTGGTCTGCCGATCCATAGCATTCCTCACGCCGCCTAATTCAAGGACGCCTCACAAAAGGGCCTGGTGGCTTTCTTCGATGAACTTCCGAATAGGTTCTCGACCGACCAACCAGCAGGTTCGTGGAGATCTTGTCGCATGAATTGCCACCAGACAACAGCGCCCTGTGAACGCGTACGACATCCGTTGACAGTGTCCGCGGGGGCGACTTAGCGTGGCAAAGCCTGTATCCCGCCCAGGATGGGACCGGCTCATCATGGTTGCCTCAGTCGTGACCGGCTGCCGGTCGATCTGGCGTCGTCTACAGGCGTCGCCATGATCGGTGCCCTGCTGCCCGAAACCGTCGGCGCAGTCGAAGCGTTCGACGACACCGAGTCGGCGTTGCTCTTCCCGGGGGAGGAAGCGCTCGTCGCGGGTGCGGTGGAGAACCGTCGTCGCGAGTTCGCCACCGCTCGCCGGTGTGCGCGGCAGGCGCTCGCCACTCTCGGCCATCCTCCGACGGCAATCCTGTCGGGACTGAGCCGGGAGCCACTATGGCCGATGGGAATCGTCGGCAGCATCACCCACTGCGCGGGTTACCGGGCCGCCGCGGTGGCACATGACACGGATCTGCTCACGGTCGGGATTGACGCGGAACCGCATGAGCCGCTGCCCGGCGGCGTCCTGGAGGCCATCGCACTGCCTCGGGAAATAGACAGGCTCAGAGCGCTACGACACCATGACCGGGCGATCTGCTGGGACAGACTCCTGTTTTGTGCGAAGGAGGCTGTGTTCAAAGCCTGGTATCCGATCACCCGGCGGTGGCTTGACTTCAGCGAAGCCGACATCGAGCTCGGACCAGCCGGATTCATCGCAACCCTGCTGGTCAGCGGGCCGCGCCACGGTAACCGGACGCTCAGCACATTCACCGGACGGTACGCCGTCGGTCGCGGACTGGTGCTCGCCGTCATCGCGGTGGCCCGCGACGAAGAGACCGGGGCGTCAGTTTCGGCGGCGCCGGGCCGGCTTCACCGGGGCGGCCCCGTTCGGGACCGGGCGCCCTTCAGGGCTGACCCGGGGAAAGAGCTCGCCCCTTCCCCGGGTGCCCGCGGTCGTCTCAGATGACCCGTACGCCGCTGGCCTGCTTGCCCTTGGCGCCCTGGGTGATGTCGAACTCGACCCGCTGGTTCTCGTCCAGGCTACGGAAGCCGTTGGACTGGATCTCGGAGAAGTGGACGAAGATTTCCTGGTCGCCGCCGTCTACGGCGATGAAGCCGAAGCCCTTGTCGGCGTTGAACCACTTCACTGTTCCCTGTGCCATGTGTTTCTCCTCCTTGGAGTGCGAAACCGCACTGTGCGGCTCCGCTGGCCGTCCTCGGCCGGCGGTCTTCACCGCCCAGGGAGGGAAATGACGACGGCGCCCGCGAGACCTGATTCGCGGACTTCATGTGACACACGAACACCCAAATCACGACAGCAGCACCATCGTACAGGAGTCGGTTATCGGCCAGTCTCAGCGGAGTACGTCGTCGTCGGGTCGCAGCAGTGGCAGTTCCTCCCGGCGGGGAAGTCCTTCCCAGTCACCCGGTGTGGCGACGGCGAAACCGGCCACGGCGGTGGCGGTGGCGAGGCGTACCGCGGGTGGCTGGTCCGCGATGAGCTCGGCGAGGTAGCCGGCGACGAACGCGTCACCGGCGCCGACCGGGTCCGCCACGGCGACGCCGGCCGCCGCGCGACTGTACGCCGCGCCGTCGACGTACGCGTGGCAGCCGGCGTCGCCGAGCGTGACGACGACGTCGCGGGCCCCGTCGGACAGCCGTTCGGCCAGCGCCTGCGGTGTCTCGCCCGGGACCAGCAGTCGCGCCTCGCCGACACCGGCGAAGACCAGGTCCACCTTGTCCAGCAGCGCCGAGATCGCCGCGCCGTTGGACCCGGCTCGGTCGCGGCGACCACCCCCATGGTCTCGCCGAGCGTGACCAGCCCGGCCGTCATCGCGCCTCCGTACGGGCGGCGGCGACCGCGCGCAACGCCCGGCGCGCCCGGTCGGTCACGCCGGCCACCTCTCCGCTGGTCAGCGCGTCGCCCAGCAGCGGGCTGCCCAGTCCCACCCCGACCGCGCCGGCCCGCAGGTAAGCCGCGATGTCGTCGATCCCTACGCCTCCGGTGGGCAGCATCGGGATCTGCGGGAACGGGCCGCGCAGGTCGCTCAGGTGCCGGGACCCGCCGGTGGCGGCGGGGAACAGCTTCACCGCGGTCGCGCCGGCGCGCCACGCGGTCAGCACCTCGGTCGCGGTCCACGCGCCGGGTAGCTGGCCACCCCGAGTTCGGTGGCGCGGCCGATCACGGCGGTGTCGCCGGGCGGGAAGATTACGCTTACGTTGACGTACCAAATGAATGGTAATTTAGGTCTGACCGTTAGACCATAGTTGGGAGCTGGCCATGGCTGAGCCCGGGAACTCGCGCGGCCGATCCACGATCAGACTCGTACCGATGGAGGTGCCGAAGGCCTCCGACGTGCTCGCCACCGAGCTGCGGGAGCGGATCCTTTCCGGCGAGTACGCCGAAGGCAGCCCCCTGCCGCCGGAGCGGGAACTGGTCACCCAGACCACGATGAGCCGGGCGACCGTACGCGAGGCCCTGCGCATCCTCGAGGTACAGGGCCTGGTCCGGATCAAGGCCGGCCGTGCCGGCGGCGCGTTCGTACAGCGACCGGGCAAGGAGTCCCTCGCCGGCTCGATGTCGCTGCTGATCCGGGGGCGGCAGATCCGGCTCGCCGCGCTGCACGAGACCCGCGAGGCGATCGAGCCGTTCTGCGCGGAGCTGGCGGCGCACAACCGTACCGACGAGGACCTCACGGTGCTCGAAGCGGCAAACGAGGCGATCGCCGACCCGGACGCGAGCCTGTCCGAGTTCCTGCAGGCCAACGTGAACTGGCACATCGGGGTCGCCAGCGCCAGCCACAACGAGCTGCTCGCCGCGTTCATGACCGCGCTCTCGCGTGCGATCTACGCGGCCACCGAGAACGAGTTCGTCGACGACGACGTACGCCGTCTGGCGGCCAAGGCGCACCGCGGCATCACCGACGCGATCCGCAAGCGGGACAAGGACGCGGCCGTACGCCGGATGAAGCGGCACGTACACGACTACGCCGAGGCGGTCGCCAAGGTCGACCGGCGCGAGGAGATCACGATCCCCGAGTCGTGACCCGGCCGGACCGCGCTAGGTGCCCGTCGCGGGTGCCGGCTCGCCGGCCGGGGTCGTCACGGCCCTGATGGCGTCGAGCGCGTCGGGGTTCTCCGCGCCGGACAGGTCGCCCGGGTCCTGGCCGAGAGCGGCGGCCCGGATCGCGCGGCGCATGATCTTCGCCGAGCGGGTCTTCGGCAGCTGGCGTACCCGGTGGACGGCCGATGGCGCGAACGGCTTGCCGAGCTCACTCGCCACCAGCTCGCGCAACTGAGCCGCCACCTCGTGCTCGTCGGGCTCGCCCCGCGCCACCCAGAACGCCCACACCGCCTCACCCTTCGTCGCGTCCGGTACGCCGACCGCCGCCGCCTCCGCCACCGCCGGATGGGTGGTCAGCACCGACTCCACCTCGGCCGGAGCCAGGCGCTTGCCCGCCACGTTCATCACGTCGTCGGAGCGGCCGAGGATGAACCACTGTCCGTCCTCGTCGACCAGCGCGAAGTCGCCGTGTCGCCAGATCCCCGGGTACGTCGACCAGTACGCCTCCACGTACCGCTGCTCGTCGCGCCACACGCCGCGGGTCATCGACGGCCACGGCTGCCGGCAGACGAGTTCGCCGACGGTGCCGCGTACGGGCTGGGCGTGCTCGTCCACCACGTCGACGTCCATGCCGAGCGACGGTCCGCCCAGCGAGCAGGAGCGGATCTCCTCCACCGGGTACGGCGCCAGGAACGAGCCGCCCACCTCGGTGCCGCCGGAAAAGTTGATCACCGGCACCCGGCCGCCGAACACCTCGCACGCCAGCCAGTCGTACGAGTCCGGATCCCACGGCTCGCCGGTCGACCCCAGAACGTGCACCGACGACAGGTCGGCGGTGGTGCCGCCGCTCGCGCGCAGCGTCCGGATCAACGTCGGGGAGACCCCGAGCATCGTCACCCCGTGCCGCCCGACCAGCTGCCACAGCCGCCCCAGGTCGGGTACGTCGGGGGAGCCCTCGTACAGCAGCAGCGTGGCGCCGTTGGCGTGCGTACCGATGATCGAGAGCGGGCCCATGATCCAGCCCATGTCGGTTACCCAGCAGAACACTCCGCCCGGCTTCACGTCGAACGAGTACGCCACCTCGCTCGCCACCTTCACCAGGAACCCGGCGTGGGTGTGCACCGCCCCCTTGGGTCGCCCCGTGGTGCCCGACGTGTACCCGAGCAGCAGCGTGTCACCGGTCGCCATCGTCTCGCCGTGGTCATCCGGGTCCGGCGTAACCGCGAGCAGCTCCCGCCACGCGGTCTCCCGCGGCTGGCTCCCGGCGGATTCCGTGCCGAGGTTGTCGATCACGATGACGTGCTCGACGGTCGGGCAGGTCGCGAGCGCCTCGTCCAGCAGCGGTTTCAACGTCAGGGTGCGGCGGCGGCGTACGGTGCCGTCGGCGACGATCACCGCCTTGACGTCGGCGTCCTGCACCCGGGAGGCGATCGCGCCGGGGGCGAAGCCCGAGAACAGCGGCACCAGGACGGCGCCGATGCGGGCCACCGCGTAGCAGGCGACCACCGCCTCGGGGATCATCGGCAGGTACAGCGCCACCGCGTCGCCCTTGCCGAGGCCGAGACCGCGCAGCCCGGCGGCGACCCGTGCCACCTGGTCGGCCAGCTCCCGGTAGCTCAGCGCGCGAACCGTTCCTTCCTCCGTTTCGTGCACCACCGCCGCGCGGTCGGCAAGAGCCGGGTCCTCCAGCCACCGGCCCAGGCACGCGTCGACCACGTTCAGGCTGCCGCCGACGTACCACTCGGGGTGCTCGACGCCGTTGGCCAGGTCGACCACCGCCGAGTACGGCGACCGGAACGGCAGGCCCAGGTCTTGTACCACCGCGTCCCAGTACCACCCGATGTCGGCGACCGAGCGGCGGCGCAGCTCCGGCAGCGACCCGATGCCGTGCGCTCGGGCCAGCCGGGTGACGTTGGCGTTCTCCACGTACTCCGGGGTCGGGGTCCAGGTGTAGGACGCGCCGCTGGTGCCCTCGCTCCGCTCGGCCATGTCAACTCCTCGGCATGCCGAGAATCCGCTCGGCGACGATGTTGCGCTGGATGTACGTGGATCCGCCGGCGATCGCCGTACCGCGGGCCTGGTACGCCAGCCTCAGCCACCGCCCGGCTGCCTCGGGAGCGCTGCCGGGGGCGTACTGGCCGCCGAGCGGTTCCAGGGAGAGCCGGAAGTCGGCGAGATCCTCGACCAGCGGGCAGAAGTACAGCTTGCCGATCGAGGTGACCGGGCCGGGCGCCCCGTCGGCGGTGGCGATCGCGCGCTGGCCGATCAGGTAGTGGATCAGGGCGCGGCCGTACAGGTCGGCGACGCGTTGGCGTACCAGCGGGTCGGCGCCGAGCGGGCGGCCGTGCCGGTCGGTGAGCTTGCCGATGTCGGCGACGATGTCGGCCACCGCGCGACGGGTGTTGACCCGGCCGGTGGCGATCGCGACCCGCTCGTACGACAGCGTGGCCATCGCGACCCGCCAGCCGCCGTCCACCTCACCGAGCACCAGTTCGTCGGGGACGAACACGTCGTCGAGGAACACCTCGTTGAACTCCGCCTCGCCGAGCATGTGCGCGAGCGGGCGTACGGTGACGCCGTCGGCCGACATCGGCAGCAGGAAGTACGTGATCCCCTTGTGCCGCTCGCCGCCGCCGGTACGCGCCAGCAGGATCGCGTACGAGGCGAGCTGCGCCCGGCTGGTCCAGATCTTCTGCCCTTGGATCCGCCAGCCGCCGTCGACCTTCGTGGCCTTCGTCCGCAGCGAGGCGAGGTCGGAGCCGGCTTCGGGTTCGGAGAACAACTGGCACCAGACGTGTTCGCCGGTCAGGATCGGGCGCAGGAAGCGCTCCTTCTGGGCGCGGGTGCCGTACTCCACGATGGTGGGTCCGGCGAAGTCCTCACCGACGATGTTGAGCCGCTCGGGGGCGCCCGCGCGGTCCAGCTCGTCGTGGAAGATCGCCCGCAGCGCGGCGTCGGCGCCCTGGCCGCCGTACTCGGTGGGCCAGGAGAGCCCGGCGTACCCGGCGTCGTGGAGCGCCTGCTGCCACTGCCGCCAGAACGGCAGCTTCCGCTCCATCTCGGGCGGCTCCGGCCAGGGCAATTTCGGGAGTACGTCGGCCAGCCAGGCGCGTACGTCGGCCCGGAACCGCGCCTCCCGGGGTGTGTCCGCCAGCTCCATCCAGCCCACCTCCAGGCGTCGAATGATACTATAGGTCAGACCAAACGAGGAGGCTATGTGGCTGTCGGTGACGTTGTCGACGAGGTGGCCTTCGACGTCGAACGCGGCAAGATCGGAGAGTTCGCCCGCGCCACGTACGCCGAGGATCCGGTGCACACCGCCGACGAACCACTCGCCACCGCGACCCACGTCGTCGTCGCCGGGCACCACCGTGACCAGTCGGCCTTCCTCGCGACGCTCGGGCTGGCCCGCGAACGCGTCGTCGTCGGCTCCGTCAAGTGGTGGTACACCCGCCCGCTGCGCGCCGGCGACACCCTGCGTGGCGTACGGCGGGTCGTCGCCGACGAGCGTCGCGAGGGCCGGCGCGGCGGCACGATGCGGCTGGTCACCCTGGAGACGGCGTACGTCGACCCCACCGGCGCCGTGGTGGTCTGGCAGCGCGAGGTGCTGATCGAACGGGGCGGGGCCTCGTGAGGGGGCAGGTCGCGGCCTTGCGCGGGCAGGCGATCTCGGCCCGGGAGATCGGCCCGGTCACGCAGACGGACATCGTGCGGTTCGCCGGGGCGGGCGGCGACTTCAACCCGCTGCACCACGACCCCGCCTACGCCCGGGCGGCCGGCTTCCCCAGGGTGATCGCGATGGGCCAATGGGTCGCGGGGCTGCTCGCCGCGTGGCTCACCGACTGGTGCGGCGTGGAAAACCTCCGGGAGTACGAGGTCCGCTTCGCCGCTCCCGTCCTGGTCGGCGACGTGCTCCGCCTCTCCGGGGAGATCGTCGCGATCGACCACGACGGCATCGCCGAGGTCGCCCTCCGGGTCACCCGCGGTGAGGACACCGTCGTGCACGGCGCTGCCAAGATCGCCGTGCCGCGGGCCCCCTGACAACGGCCCAGCCGCTGCCGGGCCCAACCCGCTGAGCTGGCGCGGCTCCGTTGGTCAAGATCGCTGTTCGGGTACCAATCTGCGGTTCGGCCGCACATCCGTACCCGAAAAGACGATCTTGAGCCTGTCAGAGGTCGAACTCGCCGTCGGTGGCGCCGCCGACGAAGGCGCGCCACTCACTGTGGGTAAAGGTCAGGACTGCGCCGTCGGGCTCCTTCGAGTCACGCACGAGCACGCGATCTTCCAGCACCGCCACCTCAACACAGTCACCGCTCCCACCAGAGCGGCTGGACTTCCGCCACACAATCTCGTTCACAATTCATGCCCTTCGATGTGGTCCGAGATCAGCTTAAGGGACTCGAACTCGCTCAGCGCCGCCGCGCATATCGCGGCCCAGACCCGTTCATATGCTTCGATCTCGGCCGCATCGGTGAGGTAGAGCGCGCCGGTGAGACTGTCCACATAGGCCACTGGTGGTTCCGCCGGGCCTCGGCGGTCGCGCGGAAATGCCAGCAGATTGAAACGCGGGTCCGGCGCGCAGTCAATCGACTTAGCCAGCGGCAAGACCCGTATCGACACGTTGGGCAACTCACTGGTGTCGATCAATTTGCGTAGCTGCTCGGCCATGTCGACAGGGTCAGGTAGACATCGCAGCAGCACCGACTCGCTGATGATCACCTCAAGTCTCGGCGGCTGTGGGGCCTTGCGTGTCAGTAGCCTCTGTCGCTCCAAACGCACGGTGACGCGCTCACCACGATCGCTCTCGGCTGTCACCGGCCACCCGCCTCGATGCATCGCGTTGGCATATGGCCGCGTCTGGAGCAGTCCCGGGATCTCCGAGCCGTTGTAGATCCGTAGGTGGCTGGCGGCGTTCTCAAGACCGATGTAGGTGTCGAACCACCGCGGGATGGCCCCGTTGTAGCTGCGCCACCAACCCGCACTCTTGGTTTCGGCGGCGAGGGCCATGAGGGCGTCGGTGGTGCGGTCGTCGGCGCCGTACACGCGGCAGATTCCGGCGATGTCGCCGGGGCGCATCATCGAGCCGCCCTTCTCCATCCGCCACAGGGTCGGCGCCGAGCGCCCGATCGCGTCCGCCGCGGCCTCCATGGTCAGGCCCGCCTCTATGCGGAGTTTCCGCAGTTCACGGCCGAGTTGCCGGCGCGGAACCGTCGACCCCGAGTCAGTGTTCTCTTTCATCGTGAAAGTCCCCGTCCCCTCAGATGAGCGGTCACACGACCGCTCACGGTGAGTAGTGCAAACATCGGCGCTTAGTATTGCACCGCGCATCCGCCGACTCAAGAATGTCCACATGGACACGACGGGTGAGTCTGATGTGGACATACGCCATGACACTCGCGACGGCCGCGATCCTCGGCTTCCTGTGCGGGCTCGTGACATTCAAACGATCACTGCGATGGTGCCGCCAGTGCGGCGAGACGCTGACCTGCCCGAGCTGTGTGCCGAGACCGGATACGAGCCGGCGGACTGGCTGATCGGCTTCGGGATCGCGCTGTGCGCTGCGGGCCTCGCCGGGATCTGCACCTGGCAGGTCTTCGAGGTGCTGCCATGACGGGTCAGCCGCCGCTACCCGCGGAGATCGTCGCCTCGCTGCGCCGTACGGCCGACGAGATCCAGGCACGGCACCAGCCCACCCCCGACGGGCACTGTACGTACTGCTCCGCGACCTGGCTGCACACAGACACGCCACACCCGTGCCCGCCCGTACGCATCGCCACGACGTTCCAGCGCCTCACGGACACCTGACCGCTCCCACAAGATCGCGGTTTCGGGTACGAATCTGCGGCCCGAGCCCAGATCCGTACCCGAAATAGAGATCTTGGGGTGTTTGGCCGCGGGTGATCGGTCAGCGCATCGTCCAGCGCGGGGAGCGCTTCTCGCGGAACGCGCGTACGCCCTCTGGAAGGTCTTCGGTGGTGAACGCGAGCGCGAGCTGGGCCTGCAGGTAGTCCAGGGCCTGGTCCAGGCCCAGGTCGCGGGTGGCGTTGACGGCGTCCTTGCCCAGCTTGGTGAGCAGCGGGGACTTGCCCGCGACGGTCGTCGCCCAGTCGCGTACGGCCGCGTCGAACTCGGCGTCCGGGACGACCTTGTTGACGATGCCCAGTTGGCGGGCCTCGGTGGCGGTGATCAGGTCGCCGATGTACATCAGCTCGTTGGCCTTCATCCGGCCGATGTTGCGGTAGATCAACGCGGAGATCATGAACGGGAAGGCGCCGACGTTGATCTCCGGGCAGCCGAACCGCGCCGACTCCTTCGCGATGACCAGGTCACACGCCAGGGCAAGCCCGAACGCGCCGGCCAGTACGTCACCGTTGGCGGCGCAGATCACCGGCTTTCCCAACGCCCCGATCACCTTGTACAGCCGGGGGAAGCGGTCGAGGCCGGCGTACTTGACGATCGTGGCGCGGTCGTCGGCGAACGCCTTGAGGTTGCCGCCGGAGGAGAAGACCCGCTCGTGGGACGAGGTGAGGACGACCACGCGTACCTTCTCGTCGGCCTTCGCCGTGTCGAGCGCGGCCAGCAGCTCGTCGAGCAGTTCGTCGCCGAGCGCGTTGCGGGTGGCGGGGTCGTCGAGGGTGATCGTGGCGATGCCGTCGGCCACGTCGTACCGCACCAGCATGGGTCCTCCAGTCACAAGGTCAGTACGAGCTTGCCGAAGCCCTCGCCGCTCTCCATCCGTTCGTGCGCGGCGGCGGCTTCGGCGAGCGGGTACGTCCGGTCGATCACGGGCGGCGGCATCTTCTGCGCGTCGATCAGCGTGAGCAGGCCGGCGAAGTCGCGAGGGCTGCCCATCGTGGTGCCGAGCAGGTCGTACTGCCCGAAGTAGAACCGCCGTACGTCCACCACTGCCTCATCGGCCCGGTTCGCGCCGAGTACGACGAGCCGGCCGCCGGGCCGCAGTGTGCCGAGGGCGTCGCGCCACGCGCCGACCGGGTCGAGCACCAGGTCGAAGCCGTGGCCGCCGGGGGAGAGCTTCCGGGCGGCGGGCCCCCAGTCGGGGTCGGTGTAGCGGACGCCGCCGGCCGCGCCGAGTTCCCGTGCCCTGGCGATCTTCTCGTCCGACGACGAGGTGACGACGACGGTCGCGCCGATGCCGGCTGCCAGGGTGACCGCCGTCGTGGCCACCCCGCCGCCCGCGCCGAGCACCAGCACCGACTCCCCGGAGCACAGTCGCCCGCGCGTGAACAGCGCCCGGTACGTGGTCAGCCCGACCAGCGGCAGCGCGGCGGCTTCCGTCCAGCTCCAGCCGGCCGGCTTCGGGACCACGCACTCGGCCGGTACGCGGACCAGGTCGGCGTACGTGCCGGGGTGGTGGTCGCCGAGGATCTGCCAGTCGGGCCCGGGCGCGGCCTCGTCCGGACCCCACCACAGCGACGGCAGGACCATCACCGGCTCGCCCGTGTCGACGCGTTCTCCCGCGCCGTCGGAGCCGATCACGTGTGGGAGCGGGGAGGCGTACCGGCCTTGGCGGACCAGTACGTCGTGCCAGTTCAGGGCGGCGGCTCGGAGCCGTACGACCACCCAGCCGGGCTCCGCGACAGGGTCCGGGAAGTGGTCGGGACGGAGATTCCCAGCGGCTCCGAACTGATGCAGTACGACTGCTTGCACGACAACCCTTCTCGACTTTATGGTCTAACCATTCGACCTTAAACGGGGAATCGCCGCGGGCACAAGGAGGCGGAGATGACTCACGTCGTCGGGCGCGACTCGGCTGTCGCGACACGAGTCGAGCGGTATGCCGGCCTGTACGGCTGGACGGTCGAGCGTGCCGGCGGGGAGTGGCGGCTGTGCTTCGGCAACGGCCTGGCGGGCGTGTTCGTACCCGCCGCGGCCGTACCCGAGACGATGGCCGCGCTTCGCAGCCAGGACGCGCTCGGTCCGGTGATCGAACTGAGCGGGCCGCCGAGTGGCTCGGTGTTCCTCGCGGAGCGCAACGGGCAGGTCCTGTCCAGCCGCGACCTGCCGGTGGGCGTACGGGTCCTGGACTGCCCACAGCAGGTGCCGATCCCGCCGCCGGGTGGCTACTCGGCGCAGGCGCGATGGGCGGTACCCCCGGATCGGGCTCACCGGGTGCTACCGCTGGTGGCCACGGTGATCGCGGCGAAGCGATAGCTTTTCGGTCTGACCATTTGTATATTGACATCATTACGTGCGCGATACGGCTCCGGGAAGGGCACATGTCAGAGACCGCGGTCACCTGGGACGACACCGGCGACGGGGTGCTCGTCGCGACACTGCGGCGTACTCCCGCAAACGCCTTGGGTACGCCGATCATCGACGGGCTCACCGCCGCGCTCGACGCCGCCGACGCGGCCGGCGCCAAGGTCGTCGTGATCGCCTCCGCCGTGCCGGGGTTCTTCGCTGCCGGAGCCGACATCAAGCACATGTCCTCGGTGACCGCCGAGGCATTCACCGAGTACGGCGACGCGCTGCGAGGCGTACTGGACCGGCTCGCGGGCGCGGAGCGGATCTCGATCGCCGCCGTCGACGGACTGGCGCTCGGCGGCGGCCTGGAGCTGGCGATGGCGTGCACGCTGCGGATCGCCGGCTCCGGCGCCAAGTGCGGGCTGCCCGAGGTCAAGCTCGGGCTGATCCCCGGCGCAGGCGGCACCCAGCGACTCCCGCGCCTGGTCGGCCGGGGACGCGCGCTGGACATCATGCTCACCGGACGGCAGGTGGGCGCGGACGAGGCGTACCGCATCGGTCTGGTCGACCGGCTGGTCGACACCGGCACCGCCGAGCAGGCAGCACGCGACCTCGCGGAGGAGCTGCGCGTACTGTCGCTGCCCGCCCAACAGGCCGTGATCCGCGCCGTGGACGCCGCGTACGAGTCGCGGGGTTTCGCCACCGAGGTCGCGCTGGTCCAGCAGCTGTTCGCCTCCGGCGAGGCAAAGGAGGGCATCGCCGCCTTCCTCGAGAAGCGGTCGCCGAACTTCGCCTGAAGGGACACCCATGTACGGCTTGACGGTCTTCAACTCCGGCCGCGGTCCCGAGCGGTTCCGCCGGGGTGCCGCGATCGCGGTCGCCGCCGAGCGGGCCGG
>WNFV01002184.1_pt1 | contig 47658 bp, 47 predicted proteins | sample 5400101 | NCBI WGS metagenome assembly WNFV01 (sample SAMN13153361, study PRJNA577476) | soil metagenome | isolation source: 115 cm soil or saprolite under grassland replicate 1 | place: USA:California | collected 2016-06-15
GCTACTTCGCGTAGCTGTGCAACCCCACGATCCAGGTGTTCACCACGTAGAAGTTGAACAGCATCGCGCCGAACCCGACGATGCTGATCCAGGCGGCGCGGCGCCCCCGCCATCCCGCCGTGGCGCGGGCGTGCAGGTAGGCGGCGAACACCACCCAGACGATGAACGACCAGGTCTCCTTGGGGTCCCAGCCCCAGTAGCGGCCCCAGGCGGACTGGGCCCAGATCGCGCCGGCGATGATCGCGAACGTCCAGATCGGGAAGCCGAACGCGGCCGTGCGGTAGGCGAGCATGTCCAGCGTCCGGGAGGCGGGCAGCAGCGCCAGCAGCCGGGTGATCCGCAGCGCGCCGGCGCGGGAGGTCCCGGCGGCGGCCTCGGCGTCGGCGGTCGCCGGCGCCTCGGGAGCGGCCTCCTCCTCTTCGACGTAGGCGGCCAGGGTCTCGCGCAGTTCCACCCGATCGGCCGTGCGCGCGCCACCGGCGACCAGCGGTGGGGCCGGCGTCGCGGTGCGCCGCTCGTACCGTTCCTTGGCCAGGTAGAGGATGCTGAAGATGCCCGCAAGGCAGAGGATCGACGAGCCGGTGATGGCGGCGGCCACGTGGATCTTGATCCAGCCGGAGTTCAGCGCGGGGACCAGCGGCCCGGCGGGCACGCGCAGGGCGACGCCGCCGATCGCGATCGCCAGCACCGCTGGCAGCAGGATGAACATGCCGAGCGGCCGCACCTCCGGTCGCCGGGCGACCCACACCAGGTAGGCGGTGACCGTGACGACCCCGACCATGATGGAGTACTCGTACATGTTGCCCCACGGCACCCGGTGGGTGGCCAGCCCGCGGGTCACCGCGGCGGCCACGTTGGCGCCGAGCCCGGCGACGGTCACCGCCACGGCGGCGCGCCCCACCCAGGCCACGCGGTAGGCGAACTCGAATCCAGACAGCGCCGCCGCGGCCGCGTACGCCACCACCGCCAGCCACACCAGGGTCTCTGACAGGTTGGCCAGGTCTGCCGACGGCATGCGACTCCTCCTCCGTCCTGCGATCAGGGTGTGACCAGGTGAACGGTCACCGGTGCTCTCTCTGCCAATCGGGGGGCTCCGCTATGCTGCGCCCCCCGAACCCCCTAGAGGTTAGCCCCCACCTCGGGCGAGGGCGAGCCGAGAAGGCCCAGCTCAACGTCGCGCGCCAACTCCTTGAACTCATCGACGAAGGCCATCTTGCCCTGGAGGGCGAGCCCGGCAAGCTCGACCCGGACGCCGCCCTCGCCCGCCGGGCTCGCACGCAGCCAGACCCGCCGCCTGGTCACGTACAGCGAGGGGATCAGGCCGGCCAGGATGAGCCCGGCCGCCACCGCCACGATCGGCACGCCAGGGTCGCTGGCCAGGGTCAGGACCGTGTACTGCTTGAGGCTGGGGAACTCCACCTGCAGCCCGTCCGGGAACTTGCCCGACTTACCGAGCGGCAGGATCAGCGGGTTGCCGGCCGCGCTGAGCCCGGAGAAGTCCAGCGTGAACACGCTGTGGGCCTGCGAGGCGTTCAGGTCGCCCTTGAAGGGCAGCACCACCAGGACCGGGTTGACCAGGCGCGGGTCGTTGTAGATCTGCTCCTGCCCATTCTGCAGCCGCACCTGCCGCAGTCCGGTGAACATCACCAGCTGGAGGCCGACCTGCGGCTTCAGCGACGGCAGCCGGATGGCGCCGTTGGAGACCTCGGAGCTGGGCTCTCGGCTGGCCAGCACCGGGCCGTCCTGGAGCACCTCGCCCGACGAGGACTGGACCCGGACCACCGGCGCGTAGCCGTAGTCCGACTGGAAGACGCGCACGCCGTCCACGGTCATCGGCCGGTTCACGGTGACCTGCTGGGCCTGGGTGGGGCGGCCGTCGGCGTCGAGCGCGGTGAGCCGCGACGCGTACAGCTTGGGCGTGAGGTTGTCGTAGAAGGTGTTGGTGAAGTCGTCCAGCCGCAGGCTGAACTGGGGCAGGTTGCCGGGGGTGAAGAAGCGCCCGGGCGTGAAGGCGTCGTAGTTGATCCGCGCGTCGGCCCAGGTGTCGCCCTCGACGATCGTGGCCTGCCCGCGGTAGCCGAACCCCTTGCCGTAGGCGAGCCCCAGCAGCAGCAGCAGGAACGAGACGTGGAACACCAGGCTCCCGGCCTCGCGCAGGTAGCCCTTTTCCGCGGACAGCTCGCCGGAGCCGTGGCCGGCGACGCGGAAGCGGCGGTGCCGCAGGACCCGGCGGACGACCTCCGAGGCCTGCTCGGGCGAGGCCGCCGCCTGGAAGCTCGCGTAGTTGCGGTAGTGGTCCAGGCGCGGCCGCGGCTGGTGGGGTCGGGCGCGCACCAGCCGCAGGTAGGCGGTCAGCCGCGGCACCAGGCAGGCGGTCAGCGCCGTCAGCAGCGCCAGGTAGATGGCCATGAACCAGGGCGCGCCGAAGACGTCGAACACGCCCAGCCGGTCCAGGATCGGGGCCAGGCCGGGATGCTGGTCGAAGTACTGCTGGACCCGCTGCGGCGAGATGTTCTGCTGCGGGAACAGGCTCCCGAAGATGGCGGCGACGCCCAGCGCCAGCAGCAGGATCAGCGCGGTCCGCATGGAGCGGAACTCGCGCCACCCCTGGCGAAGCGACTCCGTGCGGGTCGGCTCCACCCTATCCATGGCACAGGCGCTCTTGGGGGGCCGTGGGGGGAGCGAGCTCCCCCCACATGGATCGGGGGCCGCTTGGAGAGCCGCCGCCGCTGACCATTAAGGCATCCCCTTCACAATGGCAGGTTCACGGATCCGGCCCAGACTCTGAGCTGGTTGAGCAGGCTATCCCACAGGCCGGTCACCAGCAGCAGGCCGATGAGCACCAGCATTCCCCCGCCGGCCAGCTCGAACAACCGGAACCGCTGCCGCAGCGCGGGGAAGCGGCCGACCGCCCCACGGAACCCCAGGGCGGCGATCAGGAACGGGATGCCAAGGCCCAGCGAGTAGGCGAACAGCAGGATCGCGCCACGCCCCACGCCGCCACCGCCGACCGCGGCCAGGCCGAGTACGGCGCCGAGCGTCGGCCCGATACACGGCGTCCACCCGAGCCCGAACACCATCCCAAGCGGCAGCGCGCCCGCCAGCCCGCCGGGGACCCGGTCGGCCCGGAACCGCCGCTCCTTGTAGAGGAAGGCGGGCTTGAGCACCCCGGCAAGGACCAGGCCCATGACGATCACCACCAGCCCAGCCACCCGGGTGATCAGCCCCCGGTTGGTCAACAGCCAGGAGGTCAGCGCGCCAAGGGTGGCGCCCAGCGCCATGAACACCAGCGAGAACCCCAGCACGAACAGGGCCACCCCGGCCACCACCCTGCCGAGCTGGCGGCCGCCATGCTCCACGTCCTGCCCGGAGACGCCGGAGACGTAGGAGAGGTAGCCGGGGACCAGCGGCAGCACGCAGGGGGAGGCAAAGGAGACGAACCCGGCGGTGGCGGCCACCGGCATGGCCAGCAGCAGGTTGCCGGTGGTCACCAGCTGCTGGGCGTGATCGGCGACGCTCATCCGCTGCTCCCCGAGCCGCCGCGGACCTGCGCGATCACCTCAGCGAGCAGGCCGGCCTGGAGGTCGGCGGAGCCGGCTCCCCCGTTGACCGCGCCGTTGATCCTGGCGCCGACCCGCCCCTGCTGGTCGATCACCAGCGTCGCCGGCGGGAAGGCCGGCGCCTGGTCGCGCAGCTTGGCGGTGAGGGCTGCCGAGGGGTCGAACAGCGACGGGTAGGAGGTCTTGAACTCGCGCTCGTAGGCCTGGGCCGCGGCGCGCTGGTCGCGGATGTCGACGCCGACGAAGCGCACGCCCTGGCCGGCCAGCTCTCGCGAGGCCTGCTGGAGCCCGGCCTGCTCGGAGCGGCAGGGGCCGCACCATGAGGCCCAGAAGTTCAGCACCAGCACCTGGCCGCCCATGCTCGCGAGGTCGAGCCTGGAGCCGTCCAGGGTCTCGCCGGCCAGCGCTGGCAGCGACTGGCGGTCCGAGGCCGGGACGATCGTGACGTTCGGCTGGACCGGGCGGACCTGTCCGGTGGCGGCCTCCGGGGCGAGCGCCCTGCCGCCTCCGCCACCGAGCGCCGTGAGTGCGACCACCGCCACCACGGCGATCAGGACGACCCCGCCCGCCACCAGGGCGAGCATTCGGCGCGACATCGGGACCTCGATCGGGACGGGACGGACGGCTGCCAGCGCCCCGGCGGCTGGCCGCGGCGCCCTGCCACCACCGCCGCCGACCACCCCGAGCGCGCGGAGTCGAGTGTATCGAGGAGGACGGGAAAAGGGGTCAGAAGCGCCCGAGCGTGGCGCGCACGTGAGCACGTGCATTCGTGATACCGCCAATATGCCCTCTGACCTGCGGCGCTTTGCGTTGGCGCAGTTTGGGCTCGGTGTTACGATGCGCGCGGGAGTGTAACCCCACCGCTTCGCGAGAGCTGCCCGTCCCAATCCACGGCTGGAGGCTGCAAGGGTGTCGCTGCTTCGACCGACGAACGAGAGTCAGCGCTGGGTCTCGCTGACGCTCGTCACCATGGGGATCTTCCTCGCGATGATCATCTTCCTCGCGGTGATCCCCTCGTGGTGGCTCTACTTCGCCGACGCGACGCTGAAGTGGACCGACAACTTCACCCTTTCGCTCGGGGTCCGCAAGATCGTCCTCTCCAAGCAGGTGATCCGGGACCTGCTCGTGGTGGGCTGGTACGGGGTCACGCTGGTGGCCGCCGGGCTGCTGATCAGGAGGTACAACCAGCGGAACCCGAAGGTGCTGGCGCGCGACGAAGGCAAGCGGGAGGCGACTGGTGGCTACAAGTAGCAGGTGGGAGAGGATCGACCGGTGAATCCCAACAAGCCCAGCATGCACGACGACTACACGCTGACAACGGTCGACCCGAACTGGCTCCAGGAACGGATCAAGCCGCGCAGGCACATCGCGCTGTCCCCCGAACTGTGCATCCTGTGCCGCGCGTGCGAGGACGTGTGCCCGTGGGACTGCATCTACATGCTGGCCCCGGACATCGTGAAGGACGGCGAGAGCCCCCAGGAGGTCACCACCCTGGCGCAGACTTCGCACGCCCTGTTCGTGATCGACGACAATGAGTGCGTGCGGTGCGGTATCTGCATCGATCGCTGCCCCACCGGGGCGCTGTGGTATGCCCGCGTGGGCGAGAGCAAGGCGGCCAGCAAGACGTAGCCGCACGGCAAGGCTGAACGGATCGGATCGTCCCGCCCCGCGGGCGGGCAACCCACTGTGAGGAGTCCTTCGTGGCGTTGAAGCGGCCGCCGAGACCCCCCTCCCCGGGGGAGATGTGGAACCGGACGAGGGAGTCGCAGTTCTGGAGGTCGGTCTTCCGGCCTGGCTCCATCTATCGCCCCGGCTACCGCGACACCTCGCGCGACCGCGCCCTGGCCATGATGAACAACGTGCTGTACCACCTGCACCCGGTGAAGGTGAAGCGGCACGGCCTCAAGCTGACCTACACGTTCTGCCTGGGCGGGCTGTCCTTCTTCCTGTTCATCCTGCTCACCATCACCGGCATCTTCCTGATGTTCTTCTACCGGCCAACGGCCGGCCTGGGTCAGGAGCTCGCCTACAACGACATGCAGTCGCTGTCGACCACGGTGTTCTTCGGCCAGCTCATGCGAAATATGCACCGATGGGCCGCCCACCTGATGGTCTTCACGGTGTTCCTGCACATGGCCCGGGTCTTCTACCACGGCGCCTACAAGCCGCCGCGCGAGTTCAACTGGGTGGTCGGCGTGGTGCTGCTGCTGCTCACCCTGCTGCTGTCGTTCACCGGCTACCTGCTGCCCTGGGACCAGCTCGCCATCTGGGCGGTCGCGGTCGGCACCTCGATGATGGGCTACACGCCGGTGATCGGGAACCAGGTCCGCTTCGTGCTTCTCGGGTCGGTCGAGATCGGGCCGGCCACGCTCATCCGCTGGTACGTGCTGCATGTACTCGCGCTGCCATTCGTGGCCACCATCTTTCTGGCGGTCCACTTCTGGCGCATCCGCAAGGACGGCGGCATCTCCGGTCCGCTGTAGTCGGGCACGCCTGGCGTGGAGGCACCATATGGCAGAAGAGATCCAGCCTGACAAGGAAACCTACGACCGCCTGATCGCGGCGGGCGAGTCGGAGCGCACCGCCCGGGCCAAGGCCAAGGCGGCGGCGGCCCGCAAGGCGCGCGGGCCCAACCGGGCATCGCTGTCCCAGGCTGCCGCGCCGGCGGCGGCGCCGGCCGAGGGCGCAGCCCCGGCCGAGGCGGCGGCCCCGGCGGCCGCTCCCGCCGCGGCAGCGGCTCCCGCGGCCGCGCCGGCGGCGGCCAGGCCGGCGGCGCCCGCTCGCACAGCGCCGGGCAACGGCGGCAGGCTCACGCCGGAGGAGCGCGCCGCCCGGGTCGCGGCGGCCGTGGCCAACAAGGGCGTGCCGGGCCAGGTCGGGGCGCAGGGCAAGTTCGGCGAGACGCACCGCCTGCTCGCCATGGTGCCGCCAGAGGGCATCCAGCGGGCCGAGCCGCGCCAGGAGGACAAGGTCAACGTCTGGCCGCACCTGCTCATGCGGGAAGCGGTCGCGGCCTTTGCGATGTTCGCCTTCGTCACGGTGTTCTCGATGCTCGTCAACGCGCCCCTGCGCGAGGTGGCGAACTCGAACCTCACGCCGAACCCGTCCAAGGCGCCGTGGTACTTCCTCGGCCTCCAGGAGCTGCTGCGGTACTTCCACCCGATGGTCGCCGGGGTGACCATCCCCGGGCTCGCCCTGCTGGCGCTCGGCGCCACGCCCTACTTCGACAAGAACCCGTCGATGCGGCCCGAGAACCGCAAACTGGCGATCCTGCTGTTCACGATGTTCCTGATGTTCTGGGCAGTGCTGGTGCTGAACGGCTCCTTCTTCCGCGGCCCCGGGTTCAACTGGGTGTGGCCGTGGCAGGAGACCTGCTCGTCGATCACGCACCCGGACAAGGCCTGCCTGTTCTTCGAGCTCTGACGACGAGAGGGGACTGGAGGAGTATGGCGATCACCACGGGGGTCCGGCCCGCGGCCCCGCGGCCGGAGGCAAAGAAGCCGCGGGTGAGCCGGCGCTCGTTCCTGCGCACGACGTGGCTGGCGGCGCTGGGTGCCAGTGTCACCGGCTTCGGGCTCGGGAGCGTGTACTTCCTGTGGCCCAACCTCTCGGAAGGGTTCGGGACCAAGATCAAGGCCGGCACCAAGTCCAAGATCGACGCGGACATCACCGCCAACAAGGGTTACTCCTACGTGCCGGACGGCCGCTTCTACCTGGTGCCCTACGACGAGTCCAAGGATCGTCAGGGCCTCTACAAGAGCGTCAGCGGCGGCGGCTACATGGCCCTCTACCAGCGCTGTGTCCACCTCGGCTGCCGTGTGCCGTGGTGCGAGACGTCGCAATGGTGGGAGTGCCCCTGCCACGGCTCCAAGTACAACCAGGCGGGTGAGTACAAGGAGGGCCCGGCGCCACGCGGGCTCGACCGCTTCGCCGTCCTGGCGTCGGGTGACCAGATCACCGTCGATACCTCGAAGATCATCACCGGACCCCCACGGGGAACGAACACCACCGGTCAGGAGCTCGAGGGCCCGCACTGCGTCGGCGGCGCGGCACAGGAGAGTTAGCTGATGAGCAAGGGCGTCGTCCTCCTCCTCGTCTTCGCGGCCGGGCTCGTCATCCTGGTCCTGCTGATCGTGGCGCTGGCCTCAGCGCGCCAGAAGGCCGCCACCGCCGGCAACCTCCCGCCCTCCCGGCGCCCCGGGCCGACGGACGAGGCGCTCGAGGGCCGGCTGATGGAGAACTACCAGGCGGCCGGCGTGGTGCTGACCGTGCTGCTGACCTTGCTCCTGCCGATCCTCTACATCCGCGAGCCGGCCCGGCAGCGCGCGGCCAGCGAGAACTTCTCCAAGGAGTCGGTCGAGCTCGGCCGCCAGACCTTCGAGACCTTCTGCGCCCGCTGCCACGGCATCAACGCGACCGGCGGCACGGTCAAGCGCTTCACGCCGCCAGGCGCCAAGACGCCGGTCGACTTCCAGGCCCCCAACCTGCACGAGGTCTACAGGGACGACCCGAACGTCTCCCAGCTCGCCTGGAACACCATCCAGCAGGGCCGTCCGGGGACGCCGATGCCGACCTGGGGCGTGCGCTACGGCGGCGCGATGAACGACCAGCAGATCACCAACCTGGTCAACTACATCCTCTCGATCCAGAGTGACGGGAAGAAGCGCCCGCAACTGGACTTCCAGTCCCTGAGCAACCGCGAGGCGGTCGCGCTCGTCCGGGCGCTGCGGGCCGGGTAGCGCCGTGACCACGACAAGGAGGCAGACGGTCTCGTGAAGGGTGCCCTCGCTCTCGCCACCGGCGTCCTGCTGCTGCCGGGGTCGGTGATCATGCTGCTGTCCGCCAATTTCGGTGCTCTCAAGGGCTACCTGATCGGCGCGGCCGCCTTCTGGGGCTTCGTCTTCGTGCTGACGGTCATCTGGGTCTTCGGCCTGCCCGGGACACCGGCGCTCACCGGGCCCAAGGGCACCGATCCCTCGTTCAAGCAGTTCCAGTTGAACAGCTCGGTGGCCGCACGGTACACCGCTGCCCAGCAATTCCAGGGCGCCGCCAGCAACGGCTGGAAGGAGGAGCCCGTCGAGCCGGTGGGCGGCGCCAAGCTGCCCACTGACCAGGAGACGCTGCGGGCCGACCTGGAGACGGCCAAGCAGGCGATCCAGCAGGACCTGATCACCGACTTCAACAAGGACGTCAAGGAGTCGAGCAAGGAGCTGGACGTCACCAACATCGATGCCAAGGTGTTCTACACGAACCAGAAGGGCACCGAGCTGGCCGCGGTGGTGATCAGCGGCAAGGAGCCGCCCAAGGGCTCCGGCCTCGAGAAGCCGACCTTCGCGCCCAAGACGTTCTTCGCCTACCGCGATCCCGGGGCTCCCTACGTGCCGAGCCTGATCGTCATGGGCGTCGCCCTGGTGCTGTTCGTGGCCCACGTGGCCGGCTTGGGCGCGGCCGAACGCCGCCGTCCCCTCGGCACGCCGCCGCGCACCCCGGCCGAGAGCGGCACCCGCGTCCCAGCGTCCTCGTAGCCACCGCCAGGTGATCGGCGTCGAGCTGACCCGCGCCTGCTGGAGCCGATGTCGAGACTTCGCCGCTCGCTCCGACGTAGGGAGGAGACGCGCCCACCACCGGGCGCCCGAACCGTGAGGAGTGCGCCGTGAAGTACATGCTGCTGATCTGGGACAACCCGGATACCCGAGAGGTGTTCTTCGGGGAGCAGGGGGCCGAGCTGATGGGCGAGGTCGAGGCGATCATCCAGGAGCTGACCGAATCGGGCGAGCTGGTCGGCGGCGAGGCGCTGGCCGATCCCTCCAATACCAAGACGGTCAGGGTCCGGGACGGCGTCCCGGCGATAACCGACGGCCCGTTCGCGGAGGCCAAGGAGCACATGGGCGGCTACCTGATCGTCGAGTGCGACAGCCCCGAGCGCGCCACCGAGATCGCCGCACGCTGGCCGAACGCCCGGTTCTGCGCGATGGAGGTGCGGCCGATCATGGACACCTCCGGCGCGGAGATGTGAGCGGCCAGGTCGGCGTCGAGGACCTGCTGCGGGAGCTGGCGCCGCGGGTCCTCGGCGCGCTCGTGCGCCGCTACGGGCATTTCGACGCCTGCGAGGACGCGGTCCAGGAGGCCCTGCTGGCCGCCGCCACCGGGTGGCCCGAGCAGGGCCTTCCAGACAACCCGAGGGCCTGGCTGATCACGGTGGCGTCCCGCCGGCTGACCGATCAGCTCCGCAGCGAGGCGTCCCGCAAGCGCCGGGAGGCCGCCGCGGCGACGCTGGCGCCGGTGGACCAGCCGGTGGTGCCCGCACCCGGCGACGAGCGCCCGCCGGACCAGGACGACACGCTGACCCTGCTGTTCCTGTGCTGCCACCCGGCGCTGTCGCCGCCCTCCCAGATCGCGCTCACCCTGCGCGCCGTCGGCGGCCTCACCACCGCGCAGATCGCCAGGGCGTTCCTGGTCCCAGAGACGACCATGGGCCAGCGGATCAGCCGCGCCAAGCAGCGCATCATCGCCACCGGCATCGGCTTCCAGTTGCCGCCGGCGGCCGAGCGGGCGGATCGGCTGCGGGTGGTCCTCCACGTCCTGTACCTGATCTTCAACGAGGGCTACACCACCACCTCCGGGCCTTGGCTGCATCGCAGCGAGCTGACCGGCGAGGCGATCCGGCTCGCCCGCGCCGTGCACCGGCTGCTGCCGGGCGACGGCGAGGTTGCCGGGCTGCTGGCGCTGATGCTGCTCACCGACGCGCGGCGTCCCGCCCGCACCCGGCCAAACGGCGCCCTGGTCCCGCTCGCCGAGCAGGACCGGAGCCTGTGGAACCAGGAGGCCATCCGGGAGGGTGTGGCGCTGATCACCGACACGCTGGCTCGCGCGACGATCGGCCCCTACCAGCTCCAGGCCGCGATCGCCGCCGTCCATGACGAGGCGCGCAACGTCTCCGACACCGACTGGCGCCAGATCCTGGCCCTCTACGAGCTGCTGGGGCGGGTCGCGCCCAATCCCATGGTCACCCTGAACCACGCCGTCGCCCGGGCGATGGTGCACGGCCCCCAGGCCGGCCTGGAGCTGCTGCGGCCTTTGGACGCCGACGACCGGGTGGCCGGCCATCACCGCCTGGACGCCGTCCGCGCCCATCTCCTGGAGCTGGCCGGCGACCACGCCGCCGCCCGCGACCACTACCAGCGGGCCGCCCGCCGCACCACCAGCCTCCCCGAGCAGCGCTACCTCCAGGCCCGCGCCGCCCGCCTGAACGGCCGGTAGCGCCCAGGGGATCACTGATCGGCCGCGTCGGGCGTGCGCCAGGGCAGCTCTACGGGTGGGTCGGGGCGCTCGCCGGCGAGCAGGCGGTCCAGGAGCGGGCGCAGCCCGATGGGGAGGACCAGCTCGTCCGCGGTGTCGATCTCGGAGCGCGACCACCAGCGGTGCGCGTTCACCAGGCGCCGCTCGTCCGGCTGGAAGCCGGCGGTGTCGACCTCCAGGGCGGCGACGCGGACGTGGAAGAACGTGTCGACGGCCAGGAAGCGCCGCCGCCTCCAGCGCCATTCGCCGCTGGAGCGGGCGACCACCGGGCCGAGCTCGGCCTCAGCCAGCGACAGGCCGGTCTCCTCGCGCAGCTCGCGCAGCGCCGCCTCGGCGAGCGTCTCGCCCGGGTGCACACCGCCGCCCGGAGTGATCCACATGTGGCCGAGATCCTCGCGGTCGGCGTCGCGCCGGCAGCGGAACAGCAGCACCCGCTCGTGGTCGTCGACCAGCACGATACGCGCGGTGTTCCTGGTGGTCATTCGCGTGCCATCATCTTGATCGTATGACGTCCCTGGTACTGGTCACCGGGCCCCCCGCGAGCGGCAAGACTACCCTGGCTGTGCCCCTCGCCAGACTGCTGGACCTGCCGCTGCCCCGACCATGAGGTCATGCGCAGGTACCTGGCGCGGGCGGGGAGCCGGCACCCACGCCATCTCGACCATCAGATGGCGGCCGAGATCCGCGCGCGGCTGGAGGGGGGCGCGGGGCCGCTCGGGGCTCGGCGGGCCGCTGCTGGAGGTCGACACCACCCAGCGGGTGGACGTGGCTGCGGTCGCCGAGTGGGTCAGCTTGCAGCGCGAGGTCGTGCGACCATGTCAGAGTTGACGCGCTCGGCTGTCTTCAGGTGGGAATCCGCATGCGGACTGGATGGCTCGGAAGGGCTCGCTGGCTTGCCGCTGTCCTGCTCGTCGCGCTGGTGGCGGCATGCACGTCCGGCGGGTCGCCCGGGTCGGGCGCGGCTGGCGGGGACGGCACGACCGGCCCGGGGGCGGGCGCGACGACCAGCCAGGCGAGCCCCCCGGCGGCTGCCGCGGCCCGGCTGACGGGCTCGGCCCCCTGCGCCGGGGCGGCGGGGTTCACGTGCTCCACGCTGTCGGTGCCGCTGGACCACTCCGGACGAGTGGCAGGCCGGCTCGACCTGCGGGTGGCTGCCGGCAACGACGCCAGGGCTCCCCGAGGCGTGCTCGTGCTGCTGACCGGTGGCCCGGGGCAGCCAGGGGTGCTGTTCGCCGGCCGCCTCTCGCGGGTCCTCGGCTCCACCATCGCCGGCTACCGGCTGGTCATGTTCGATCAGCGAGGCACCGGCTCCGAGGCGCTCCGGTGCCCGGCGCTCCAGAGCGCCATGGGCCAGTCCGACCTGCGCGCCCCGCCCGCCAGGGCCGTCCGTGACTGCGGCGCCGCCGTCGGTGCCAAGCGGCGCTTCTTCAGCACGGCCGACACGGTCGCCGATCTGGAGTCGCTGCGAGGCGCGCTCGGGGCCGCCAAGCTCACCCTCGACGGTGTCTCCTACGGGACCTTCGTCGCCGAGCGGTACGCGCTGGCGTACCCCAATCGGGTCGCGCGGCTGGTGCTCGACTCGGTGGTGCCCCACGACGCTCCGATCATCCTGCCGGTCGTCAACATGCAGGCCACGGCCAGGGTCCTGCGGGCGGTCTGCCAGCAGCGGAGCTGCCCCGCCGACCCCGCCGGCGACCTCGCGGCGGTGGTGCGGGCGCGTCACGACGGGGCGGAGCTGCTCGACACGCTGGTGACGCTCAGCGTCGCGGACCCCACCTTCACCGGGGTTCCCGAGGCGCTCCACGAGGCCCGGCAGGGCCAGCCGGCGCGGCTCGACAGGCTGGTCGCGGCGGTCAGGCAGGGCAGCGGCGCCAGCGCGGCGGAGCTGAGCCAGGGGCTGCACGCCAGCACGCTCTGCACCGACACGCCGGCGCCGTGGGGCGATTCGTCCGCCCCCATCCAGGGTCGTGCCGAGGCGCTGCGCCGCGCGGTCGACCGCCTCACCGACGCCCAGGTGTTCCCGTTCGACCGCGCCACGGCCAGCGGCAACGGCATCGCGCAGACCTGCCTGGCGTGGCCGCCGACGCCCGCCCCGCCGGCCCCCGCGCCCGGTACCAAGCTGCCGCCGGTCCCGGTGCTGTTGCTGGCCGGCGATCGCGACCTGTCCACGCCGCTGGCGTGGGCGCGGCAGGAGGCGCGCCTGGCGCCCCGCGGCCGGCTGGTGGTGGTGCCGGACGCCGGCCACTCCGTCCAGTCCCGGGCCTCCAGCGAGGTCGCCCGCCACGCCGTCGCCGACTTCCTGAACAGCTAGGCGAGGCCGCCATTGGCGCGAGAAATTACTAGGCGCTGGATCTCACTTGTGCCCTCAAAGAGGCAGTAGATCTTGGCGTCGCGGTGCCACTTCTCGACGGGGAAGTCGCGGATGTAGCCATAGCCGCCGAGGATCTGGATCGCCTCGTCGGTCACCCGGACCGCGGTCTCGCCGGCCTTCAGCTTGGACATCGACCCCTCGGCGCGGGTGAAGGGGTGCCCGTTGCGACCCATCCACGAGGCACGCCAGACCAGCAGCCGGGCCGCGTCGATGTCGGTGGCCATGTCCGCCAGCTTGAAGGCGATCCCCTGCTGCGCAGCGATCGGCTTGCCGAACTGCACCCGCTCGCGGGCGTAGTCGCGCGCGAACTCGAACGCCGCCCGCGCGATGCCGACCGCCTGCGCCCCCACGATCGGGCGCGTCGCCTCGAACGTGGCCAGCGCCCCGGAGCCTCGGCTCGGCCGCTTGTCGCGGGCGCGGGCCAGCTTGGCGTCGAGCCGCTCCTGCCCGCCGAGCAGGCAGTCGGCCGGGACGCGGCAGTCGTCGAGCAGGACCTCGGCGGTGTGGGACGCGCGGATCCCGAGCTTGCGCTCCTTCTTGCCCTGCCGCAGCCCGGGGGTGCCGGCCGGGATGACGAAACTGGCCTGGCCCCGGTGCCCGAGGGAGGGGTCGACGGTGGCGACCACGATGTGGACGTTGGCGATGCCGCCGTTGGTGATGAACACCTTCTGACCGTTGAGCACCCAGTCGTCGCCGTCGCGGACCGCCCTGGTGCGCAGCGAGGAGACGTCGGAGCCGGCTCCTGGCTCGGTGACCGCGAACGCGCCCACCCTGGGATCGCCGGCGGTGCCGAACATCTCCGGGACGAACCGGCCGATCTGCTCTGGGGTGCCCTGCGCCATCAGCGCCACCAGCGGCAGGCCGGTGCCGAGGATCGCCAGCGAGATGCCGGCGCATCCCCAGCACAGCTCCTCGACCAGGGCGGGCTGGAGCACGCCGGTGTCGTCGGAGGCGACCATCTGGTAATAGTCCCGGCCGTACAGGCCGATTTCCGCGGCCTTCTTGAGCACCGGCCAGGGGAACTCCTCGGTCTCGTCGTAGTGCGGGGCCGCCGGCCGGATCTCCTTTTGGGCGAACTCGCGAACCCACTTCTGCGCCGCGACTTGGTCCTCGTCGAGCGTAAAGCCGATCATGGCCCCATCCTTTCCGGACCGGTGCACGTCGGTTCGGTACCACGCCGAGCGATAGTTACCGACCAGTAACCTACTGAACGGTAGCATGCGCTCCGGAGCCATGGATTTCAAGGGAGGGGAGTCCGAGTTGAAGAGCCCCGTGGGAGCCGGTGGTGCGCGCCTGCCGGCAGCCGTCCGCCGTGCCCAGCTTCTCGACGTGGCCCGCAGGGTCTTTGGTCGGGACGGGTACCGCGGCGCTTCCATGGAGTCCATCGCCGAGGCGGCCGGGGTCACCAAACCAGTCCTCTACCAGCACTTCCCCTCCAAGCACGCGCTCTATGGCTCGTTGCTGGAGCTGGAGCTCGGCCAGCTCACCACCGACCTGGAGCGCGCGTTCGCGCTGGCGGACGGCAACCAGCAGCGCCTGCGGCTCGGCTTCGGTGCCTACCTCGATTTCGTCGAGGCGCACGAGGACGCCTTCCGTCTGCTGTTCACCGAGGGCCTCGGCCTGGACGACGCGTTCCAGCGCCGCGTGGCGCGCTTCCGGAGCTGGGTCGCCGACCGCGTCACCGCGATCATCAGCGCGGAGGCCGGGCTGCCTGGGCCGCGTGCCCGCGCGCTCGCGGTCGCGATCGTGGGCATGGCGGAAAGCGCCGCGACCTGGTGGCTGGCGGAGCATCGCCCGCTGCCCATCGCCGACCTCGCGGACGAGCTGGCGGGGCTCGCCTGGAAAGGCTTCGCCCGCTACCCCGCCTCCACCGGCGACCCCTCGCCGCCCAGGGAGCCCTGACCAAGCCGGCGTCGGGGCCCGGGCCGCCCGGCCCCCCACCTCCGCCATGGCCGCTACGGCATGGCGAAGGTGAACGGCTCGGCGGGCACGAACCGGTCGGAGACCTCGCCGACGTATTCGGGCTCCCGGACCAGGTCGAGCCTGGTGGGTGGGGCGCCCTTGCCGAGGCGCAGCCCGTCGAGCTTGGCCCAGATGAGGTTCGGGCTGTACGACGACTCGTAGTAGTACACCAGGTTGGTGAGGTCGCAGACGGTCCGCCAGATGGTCGACGAGACGTTCGGTCGGCTCGGATCGGCCACCCCGAACGGCTGCGCGGCGTTGCGCATCACGCTCAGCAGCTCGGCGACCGCCGCCGGCCGCGAGCTCGGCGGCGGCAGATGCTCCAGGTAGTAGCTGGCGCGCACGAAGCGGTCGGCTGGCTCGGTGGTGCCGGGCAGCGGCTGGTCGCCGCCGAACCCTTCGTAGCGGCGAAGGTGCGCGAGCTGCCGGTCGAACGGGGGTGAGTTGGTCATCACCGCGAAGGTGCCGTCGTGATAGACGTGCGGCTTGCCACCGATGTACTCGATCACGGCCGAGTCGCCGCCGGCGTCGTCGAGGGCCAGGTGCACGGTGGCCGGGCGGTTGCTGTCGGGGTCGGTGAGCGGCCAGACCTCGAACGGCGTGCGTTCCACGAACTCGACACATTCGGCCACGGTGGTGAACTGGTCCAGGAAGAGCTGCGCCCACAGTGAGGTCGACACCCCGGGCAGGTCCTGGTTAGGCTCGCCGAAGTCGGCCTCCGCCAGCCACAGCAGGTGCGCGCCCAGGCCGCGCTCGTTCATGCCGTCGGTGGTGGCCTGGTCATGATCGGTCGCGACCAGACTGCCGTGCTCGACGTTCCACTCGAGCGCGCTCCCATTTTCCAGCCCGCGGCGCTGCCGCCCTCTCGGCAGCGCCCACAGGTTCGTCCCCATGTCCCGGAGCCAGTCCATGTTCCGGCCGACCAGGACCGCCTGCCCGTTGTCGTTCCACATCGCCCGAGTGCACATGCGGTCGCCTCCGCGTCCAATCGAGAGGTCCTCGGTCACGGTTTCGGCATACCCGCCGAGGTCACTGAGCCACGCGAGGCGGCGGTCGAAATCGCATGCGCGCAGATTCCGGCTCAAGGTGCAATGGGGGAGGTCTGCGGCAGCGCGGCCTGCCCGGTCGGACCAGGCACAGCTGGTGAGCCTGTCGAACACCCACAGGGTTGACAATCGGATGTTTCACGTGAAACTCGCTTCTAGACAGGTTGCTCGCGGCCAGGCCGCCAGACGGATAGGGGAGTCCTATGCGCCGTGCCGTCTCCGTCATCGCCGTGACCGTCGTCGCCGTCGCGCTCCTGGCCGCGCCGGCGCGAGCCGCCACCCCGCCCTTGCCGAACTCGATGGCGGCGCTCGGGGACTCGATCACCAGAGCCTTCGACGTCTGCTGCTACTACGGCGACCACCCGAGCAACTCCTGGGCGACCGGGGGCTCGCCGCTGGACAGCATCCAGAGCCACTACGAGCGCCTCCGCGCCCTCGACCCGGCGATCGAAGGTCACCAGTTCAACGACGCCGTCACCGGAGCCAAGATGTCCGACGGGGCCAGGCAGGCGGGACAGGCCGTCGCCCAGGGGGCGAAGTACGTGACCATCCTGCTGGGCGCCAACGACCTCTGCACGTCGTCGGTGTCCACCATGACGTCGGCGGCGACCTTCCGGCAGCAGTTCGAAGCCACAATGACGACGCTGGACCCTGACCAACGCGGCATCCAGGTGTTCGTGTCGAGCATTCCCAATCTCCTCCAGCTCTGGACCGTGCTGCACACCAACGCGGCGGCTCGGTTTGTGTGGGGGCTGGCCAAGATCTGCCAGTCGCTGCTGGCGTCGTCCAACGGCGACACGCAGCGCCAGGCCGTCGCCGACCGCGAGCACCAGCTCAACGGGGTGCTCGGCGACGTCTGCGCCGCCTACGCCAACTGCCGCTTCGACCAGCTCGCCAGCTTCAACTTCCAGTTCAGCGCGGGGGACGTCTCGATCCTCGACTACTTCCACCCCGACCTGGACGGCCAGCGCAAGCTGGCGGAGGCCACCTGGGCCGCCTCTTGGTGGCCGAGCGGCGTGTAGGGGCCGGCCGGCCCCGGGGCGCATACAATCCCGCGCGGAGCGACCAGGGGATCCGATCGAGGAGCGGTATGGCGCGGGACGAGCCCAGGCGAGATGAGGTGAGCGGCGGCACGGCGCCGGCGGCGGAGCGGACCGCGGCGGGTGTGCAGCGGATGTTCGACCGGGTGGCGCCTCGCTACGACCTGGCCAACACGGTGCTGTCGTTCGGCCAGGACCGCTTCTGGCGCGAGGCGGCCGCCCGCGCGACCGACCTGGCCGCCGGCGAGGTCGCCGTGGACGTGGCCTGCGGCACGGGCAGGCTGGCCGCCGAGCTGGCCCGGCTGGAGCCGGGCGCGACCGTGCTCGGGCTGGATTTCTCCTGGGAGATGGTCCGGCGGGCTCGGGCGGAGCTCGGCCAGCGCGAGCGGCTCGGCTTCGCCGTCGCCGACGCCATGCGGCTGCCGTTGACCGACGCCTCGGTCGACGTGGTCACCATCGCGTTCGGCCTGCGCAACCTTCCGGAACCTGGATACGGCCTGCTGGAGCTGCGGCGGGTGCTGCGCCCCGGCGGCCGGCTGGTGGTCTGCGAGTTCTCCCGGCCGGTCGTGCCCGGCTTCCGGCAGGTGTACGAGCGCTACCTTGGCCGGCTGCTGCCGCTGGCGGCCAGGCGGCTCAGCTCCGACCCGGAGGCCTACCAGTACCTGGTCCGCTCGATCGGCGCCTGGCCCGAGCAGGCCGAGCTGGCGGGGTGGCTGCGGGACGCCGGACTGGAGCACGTCCGCTGGCGCGACCTCACCGGTGGCATCGTCGCGCTGCACCGCGGCACCGCGCCCGCCTGACGCCGGCGGCCGGTCCCCCGGCCAGGCCGGCGAGCGGGACGCTGCACTGAGCTGGCTGGGACGCGCCGCCGACGCCGCCCTCCGGATCGCCGGGGCGGACGATCGCGAGCTGGTCGCCACCGACCTCCGCGACGTCCGGCGGCTCCTCTGAGCACGCGCGGCGGCCCGTCGCGGTGCAGCGGCAGCTTTCCGGGGCAAGAGGCCTGGACGGAGCCTGTGGATTCAGGTTTGCTGCTGTAGTCGGGCGGGCCTACACTGCCCGCGCAGCGTCTTTGTGCATCGATTCACAAAGGCGCGCGATCAGCGAGGAGCGAACCCTTGAGCGACCGGTACGACGCCCTTGTGGTCGGCGGTGGGCCTGGCGGTGCGGCCACCGCGTATCACCTCGCGCGCGGGGGTGCACGGGTGCTGCTGTGCGAGCGGGCCGCCTACCCCCGCGACAAGGTCTGCGGCGACGGCCTCACGCCGCGGGCGGTCGCGGCGCTGGACGCGATGGGCCTCCGTGACGAGTACCAGAGCTGGTCGCGCAGCGCCGGCCTCAAGGTCCACGGCGGGGGCATCGTCCTGGAGCTGCCCTGGCCGGAGCTGGACGGCTTCCCGTCGTTCGGGCTCTGCCGGCCGCGAACGGATTTCGACGAGCTGCTGGCCCGCCAGGCGGAGCGGGCCGGCGCCATCCTCTGGGAGTCGACCGAGGTGGTCGAGCCGCTGGTCGAGGGCGGCCTGGTCCGCGGGGCGATCGTCCGGCGCGAGGGCGAGGACCCGGTGGACGTTCGTGCCGAGGTGGTGGTCGCCGCCGACGGCGCCTCCAGCCGCTTCGCGCAGTCGCTCGGCCTCCAGCGCGATCCCAACCGGCCGATCGGCGTGGCCATCCGCCAGTACTTCCGCACCGAGCGGGACGTCGACCCCTGGATCGACTCCTACCTCGAGCTGTGGCGCGGCAACCAGCTGCTGCCCGGCTACGGCTGGGTGTTCCCGATGGCCGACGGTACCGTCAACGTCGGCGTCGGCCTGCTCAACACCTCCGCGCACTTCCGCAACCTCAACTACAGGCAGCTCCTCAAGGACTGGGCCCCGACCGCCGGGCGCGAGTGGGGCTTCACCGCCGACGACGCGGTCGCCAAGCCCCGCTCGCACCCGCTGCCGATGGCGGCCAACCGGCACCCGCCGCTGCACCGCGGCGTGATGTTCGTCGGCGACGCCGCCGGGCTGGTCAACCCCTTCAACGGCGAGGGCATCGACTACGCGATGGAGTCGGGCGAGCTGGCCGCCACCACCGGCCTGGCCGTCCTCGCCAGCGGCGACCGCTCGCACCTCGAGCGCTACCGCAGCTCGGTCGAGCGCCGCTTCGGCGGCTACTTCGCGCTCGGCCGCGTGTTCGTGAAGCTGATCGGCGAGCCGCAGATGATGCGCATCGCCACCACCTACGGCCTGCCGCGCCCGTTCCTGATGAAGATCGTCCTCAAGCTGCTGGCCAATCTCTACAACCCGAGCGGCGGGGACGCCGCCGACCGGGTCGTCAGGACGCTCGCGGCGATGGCTCCGGTGAGATGACCATGGTGGGCAGTGTTTGCGTGGTGTCGACGCCCGGTCCTAGGCTGACGAGCCAGTCGGGCACGACCCGGGAGCGCATGGCGAGCACCCGGTCCGCCGCCCCCGCCGTGCCGCAGGACCACGGCAGTCGCCGTGGGGAAGAGCTTCTCGCATCTCGACCATCTGCTCGACTGAGAGGCTGCCCGTGAACCTCGGTGCCTTCACCCCGATCCTGGTCATGCTGATCCTGGCGACGGCGTTCGCCGGCATCTCGATCCTGATCTCGGCGTGGCTGGCGCCGCACCGGCCCTCGCGAGCCAAGTACTCGGCCTACGAGTCGGGCATCGAGCCGGGCCGCCTGCCCAGGGGCGAGCGCTACCCGGTCAAGTTCTACCTGACCGCGATGCTGTTCGTGGTCTTCGACGTCGAGGTGATCTTCCTCTACCCCTGGGCGGTGGTGTTCCGGCAGTTGCGCGTCTTCGGCCTCGCCGAGATGGGCGTCTTCCTGGGACTGGTGGTCATCGCCTACGTGTACGACTGGAAGCGCGGCGGATTGGAGTGGGACTGAGCATGAGCAGTGGAAGCGGCCTGGAGAAGCTGCCGAGCGGGATCCTGGTCACCACCGTCGAGAAGCTGGCCAACTGGGCCCGCAAGGGCTCGCTGTGGCCGGCAACCTTCGGGCTGGCGTGTTGCGCGATCGAGATGATGGCCACCGGCGCCGGCCGCTACGACCTCTCCCGCTTCGGCATGGAGGTCTTCAGGGCCTCGCCACGGCAGGCCGACCTGATGATCGTCGCCGGGCGCGTCTCCCAGAAGATGGGCCCGGTGCTGCGGACCATCTACGACCAGATGCCGGAGCCGAAGTGGGTCATCTCCATGGGGGTGTGCGCCACAGGGGATCATCAAGCTGCACGCCAAGATCCTCAAGGGCGAGTCGCGCTCGAAGCTGATCCTCGCGGAGGGGTCCGGGGAACCCCGAGGGGGTGCCCCGGTGGGTCGGGCCCCGGTGGACCAGGAGACGGTGGACGCGTGATGGCGCCGCCTGACGCCATCCAGCCCGTGCTGACCGGGCTGCGTGACCGCTTCCCCGAGGCCGTCAAGGACGTGGTCGGCCACCGCGGCGAGGTCACCGTCGAGCTGCACCGCGAGCACCTGGTCGAGGTCGCCACCTGGCTGCGCGACCACGCCGCCGCGCGGTTCCGGATGCTCTCGGACCTGTCGGGGACCGACTACCCGGACCGCCCGGACCGGTTCTCGGTCGACTACCACCTCTACTCGGTAGACCACAACCTGCGGCTGCGGCTCAAGGTCAGGGTCAGCCTCGAGGACCCGCACGTGCCGTCGGTGACCGGGGTGTGGGGGACGGCGAACTGGCACGAGCGCGAGGTCTACGACTTCTTCGGGGTCCGCTTCGACGGGCATCCCAACCTCGTCCGCATCCTGATGCCCGAGGACTGGCAGGGGCATCCGCACCGCAAGGACTACCCGCTCGGGGGCGTGGACGTGCAGTACCGGGGAGCGCACGTGCCGGCCCCCGACAAGCGCCGGTACAAGGGAGGCTGGACCAGCACATGACTGACTCGACCGAGCCCGCTGGCGTCGCGGTGCGGCCGGGCGAGGCGCGAGACCTCCCGCCCCAGCCCGCTGCCCGGCGGATCGCGCTCAACGAGCGGCGCGCCCAGCAGGTGCTCGCCATGGGCGGCGGCGACTGGGCGGAGGTCACCGCGCGGGAGCACGCCTCCACCGACGACGACCTGATGGTCCTGAACATGGGGCCGCAGCACCCGTCCACCCACGGCGTGCTGCGGATGGTGCTCGAGCTCCGTGGCGAGGAGGTCGTCTCCTGCCAGCCGGTGATCGGCTACCTGCACACCGGCATCGAGAAGTCGGCCGAGTTCCGGACCTGGGTCCAGGGCGTGACCTTCGTGACCCGCATGGACTACCTGTCGCCGATCTTCAACGAGGCCGCCTACTGCCTGGCGGTCGAGAAGCTGCTGGACGTGGAGGCGCCGGAGCGGGCGCAGGCGCTGCGCGTGCTGCTGATGGAGCTGAACCGCGTCTCCTCGCACCTGGTGTGGCTGGCTACGACGGGCCTGGAGCTGGGCGCGCTATCGATGATGCTGTACGGCTTCCGCGAGCGTGAGGAGGTCCTGGACATCCTCGAGGAGGTCACCGGGCTGCGCATGAACCACGCCTGGGTCCGCCCTGGCGGCGTCTCGCAGGACATGCCGGAGGGCACCGAGGCGAAGATCCGCGCGTTCATCGACGAGATGCGCCGCAAGGCCGACGAGTACGAGGACCTGCTGACCAACAACCCCATCTGGATCGAGCGGACCAAGGGCATCGGCCTGCTCGACGAGCAGACGTGCGTGGACCTCGGCGTGACCGGGCCGATGCTGCGAGCCACCGGGCTGGCGCTGGACGTCCGCAGGACCGACCCGTACTGCGGCTACGAGCGGTACGAGTTCGAGGTGCCGACCGCCACCGGCGCCGACGTCTACTCGCGCTACCAGCTCCGCGTGGCCGAGATCCGCGAGAGCCTGAAGATCGTCGAGCAGGTGCTCGACTCGCTGCCCGCCGGGCCGACCATGCACCCGGACCCCAAGATCGGCTGGCCGGCGCGCCTGGCGCTCGGCCCCGACGGGCTCGGCAACTCGCCGGAGCACGTGCGCCACATCATGGGCGAGTCCATGGAGGCCCTGATCCATCACTTCAAGATGGTCACCGAGGGCTTCAAGGTCCCCCCTGGCGAGGTCTACGTGCCGGTCGAGTCGCCCCGGGGCGAGCTGGGCTACCACGTCGTCAGCGATGGCGGGAACCTGCCCTACCGCGTGCACGTTCGCGACCCGTCGTTCGTCAACCTCCAGGCCGTTCCAGCGATGGTCGTCGGCGGGCTGGTCGCCGACGTCATCGCGGCGGTTTCCTCGTCGGATCCCGTCATGGGAGGAGCGGACCGGTGACCGCTGGAGAGGAGCCGAACCCGCCGTGCCAATGAGCGAAGAGACGCTGGCCAGAGCGGAGGCGCTGATCGGCCGCTACCCGGAGCGGCGCTCAGCGCTGCTGCCGCTGCTGTACCTCGTGCAGGCGGCCGACGGCTACGTGTCGCCGGCCGGGGTCGACCAGGTCGCCAGGCTGCTCGGCCTGACCAAGGCCGAGGTCGCCGGGGTCGCCACCTTCTACAACATGTTCCGGCGACGCCCGGTCGGCAGGTACCTGGTCTCGGTCTGCCGCACGCTGCCCTGCCAGCTCCGCGGCTCGCGGGAGCTGTCGGAGGCGCTCTGCAAGCGCCTCGACGTGCCGCTCGGCGGCACCGACGCGACCGGCATGGTCACCGTCGAGGAGGTCGAGTGCCTGGCCGCCTGCGACGGCGCACCGGTGGTCCAGGTCAACACCGAGAACTACGAGCGCCTCTCCGAGGAGCAGGCGCTGGAGCTGGTCGAGCGGCTACTGCACGACGAGGTGCCACCGCCGACCCTGGCCGGCGACGGCGCGGTGACCGAGCCGTCCACCGCCGCCCTGCACTGGCGCCTTTCCGGCCTCGGCGAGCCGCCGGCGGATCTGGCCGAGCGCGCCGCCACCGGCGCCGGCTCCGGCGGCGATGGCGACCGGATCGGCAGCGCCCCGGCCGGGGGGGCCGGAGACGACCGGACGGGGGGTGAGCGGCTGTGACCTCCGCGGACGGCTCGGCTCCGCAGGTCCAGCCGGTGAGCGTGCTGAGCAGCCGCTGGCGCGACGGGCTGGCGCACGGGTTCGACCGCTACCTGGAGCTGGACGGCTACGCGAGCCTGGACGACGCTTTCGCCAAGGACCCCGCCGAGCTGGTGCAGATCGTCAAGGACTCGGGGCTGCGCGGCCGCGGCGGCGCCGGGTTCCCGACCGGCATGAAGTGGGGGTTCCTGGCCAAGGGCACCGGCAAGCCCACCTACCTGGTGGTCAACGCCGACGAGAGCGAACCGGGCACCTTCAAGGACATGGAGCTGCTGGAGCGCGACCCGCATGCCCTGGTCGAGGGCACGATCGTCTCCGCCTACGCGATCGGCTGCAACCAGGCCTTCATCTACCTGCGGGGCGAGTGCGGCTTCGCCGGCCGCCGCCTGGCCGCGGCGATCGGCGAAGCCTACGAGCATGGCCTGCTCGGCCGCGACATCAAGGGCTCGGGCTTCGACCTGGACGTGGTCCTGCACCGCGGCGCCGGTGCCTACATCTGCGGCGAGGAGACCGCCCTGCTCTCCTCGCTGGAGGGCCAGCGCGGCCAGCCCAAGCTGCGGCCGCCCTTCCCCGCGGTCGAGGGGCTCTACCGGGCGCCGACCACGGTCAACAACGTCGAGACGATCGCCAGCGTGCCGTGGATCTTCCGCAAGGGCGTGGACTGGTTCCGCTCCATGGGCACCGAGAAGTCCCCGGGCCCCAAGCTGTTCAGCGTCTCCGGCGAGGTGCAGCGGCCGGGCAACTACGAGTACCCGCTCGGCACGCCCGCCAGGGAGCTGATCATGGGCGCCGGCGGCGGCATGCTGGACGGCAAGACGCTCAAGGCATGGACCCCGGGCGGCTCCTCGACGCCGCTGCTCACCCCCGACCACCTGGACACCCCGATGGATTTCGAGAGCATCCAGGGAGCGGGCAGCCTGCTCGGCACGGCGGCGATGATCGTGCTCTCCGAGGACGTCTGCGTCGTCGGCGCCTGCCTGAACTTCACCAAGTTCTACGCCCACGAGTCCTGCGGCAAGTGCACGCCCTGCCGCGAGGGCACCGACTGGATGGCCAAGATCCTCACCCGGCTGGAGACCGGCGCCGGCCGCAAGGAGGACATGGACACGCTGAAGGACATCTGCGACTCGATCTTCGGCCGCTCCTTCTGCGCCCTCGGCGACGGCGCCGTCAGCCCGATCGTCTCGGCCCTCCAGTACTTCCGCGAAGAGTTCGACCAGCACGTCGAAGGCCACGGCTGCCCGTTCGGCACGGCACAGGCGCTCTTGGGGGGCCGTGGGGGGAGCGAGCTCCCCCCACATGGATCGGGGGACAACGCCACGTCGGCGTCCCCGTCGAACACTCGGCAGGGAGCCCGATGACGAACAAGCGGACCACGGTGAAAGTGACCATCGACGACCATCAGCTGGAGGTTGCGCCGGGCACGCTGGTGATCCGCGCGGCCGAGCAGATCGACATCCAGATCCCCCGCTTCTGCGACCACCGGCTGCTGCTGCCGCTCGGCGCCTGCCGCCAGTGCCTGGTCGAGGTCGTCGGCCAGCGCAAGCCGCTCACCGCCTGCACCACCACCGTCACCGACGGCATGGTCGTCAAGACCCAGCTCACCAGCGAGATCGCGCGCGCCGGCCAGGAGGGCACCCTCGAGTTCCTGCTGATCAACCACCCACTCGACTGCCCCATGTGTGACAAAGGGGGCGAGTGCCCGCTCCAGGACCAGACGCTCGCGAATGGGCCGGGGGAGACCCGCTTCGTCGAGGCCAAGCGGCACTACGAGAAGCCGATCAAGATCGGCGAGACAGTCCTGCTGGACCGGGAGCGCTGCGTCCTCTGCGCACGCTGTACGCGGTTCTCCAGCGAGATCGCCGGCGACCCCTTCATCGAATTGTTCGAGCGCGGTTCCCTGGAGCAGGTCGCCATCTATTCAGACGAGCCCTACCGCAGCTATTTCTCCGGCAACGTGGTGCAGATCTGCCCGGTGGGGGCGCTGACCTCACCGTCGTACCGGTTCCAGGCGAGGCCGTTCGACCTGTCGTCCACCGACGCCGTGTGCAACCACTGCGCGGCAGGCTGCAACCTGCGGATCGATGCCCGGCGGGGGCTGGTGACGCGCCAGCTCGCGCGCGACAACGACGACGTCAACGAGGCCTGGAACTGCGACCGCGGGCGCTACGGGTTCACCTACGCCCAGGACCCCAAGCGCGTGCTGATACCGCATCTCTCCGAGAACCACCAGATGCGCACGGCGTCATGGTCGGAGGCGCTGCGCCGCGCCGCCGACGGGATCCGCTCGCACCGCGCCAAGGGCGTCGGCGTGCTGGTGGGCGGGCACCTGGCCGACCAGGACGCCTACGCGCTCCAGAAGCTGGCGCGGGTAGCTCTCGACACCAACAACCTGGACGCGCGCAACTGGAGCGGCGGCGACGCCGAGGCTGCGGTCGCCCGCCGGATCGCCGGCACCGCCCCGGGCGGGGGGGTCCGCTACGTGGATCTCGAGTCCGCCAAGGCCGTGGTGGTGGTCGATCTCGACCCCCACGAGGAGTCGCCGATCCTGTTCCTGCGCCTGCGCAAGGCAGCCCTTCACGGCGTCCAGGTCGTCGCCGTCGGCCCCCGCGCCGGCCGCCTGGCCGAGTTCGCCACCCTGGTGCCGACCCCGCCCGGGGGCGAGGCCGCCGCGCTGGAGCGGCTGGCGCGCGGCGAGGGCAAGGCCGGCGAGCTGCTGGCGGCCGCCCGGCCGGAGGCCGGCAGCGAAGGCCCCGGCGCCGAGGGCGCGGCCGCCGACGGGCCACCCGCCGTGGTCGTGCTCGCGGGGTGGCGGGCGGCGACCACCGGCGCCCTGGGGGCCGCGGCGCGGTTGGCGGACGGGCTTGGCGGCGCGTTCGCGTGGGTGCCGCGGCGGGCGGGCGACCGCGGTGCGCTCGACGTCGGCGCCCGCCCCGACCTGCTGCCCGGCGGGCGGCCCGTGGCGGACGCGGCCGCCAGGGAGGCCCTCGGCGAGGCCTGGGGGGCAACGCTCCCGAGCGAGCCTGGGCTGGACGGCCCGGCGATCCTCCAGGCGGCCGCGGATGGCCAGCTCGGCGTGCTCGTGCTGGCCGGGGTCGACCTGATCCGCGACTACGGCCCTCGGGAACTGGCCGAGCGGGCACTCGACAACACCTTCGTGGTCGCCGTCGACCACGCGCTCACCGACACCACCCGCCGGGCCGACGTGCTCCTGCCCGGGGTCGTGCACGCCGAGACCGAGGGCACCTGGACCGACTGGGAGGGCCGCGTGCAGGGACAGCTCGCCGCGGTCGAGATCGGCGGCGCCGCCCAGGCCATCTGGGAGCTGGCCGACCAGCTCGCCGTGCGGCTCCAGGTCGACCTTGGCCTGGCCACCCTGGACCGCGTCACCGCCGAGACAGCGCGCTTCCGCGCGCGCCCGGAGGGCCTGGCGCCCACCGAGCCGGCGACCGCCGAGGACCGGGCGGTCCAGTTCGACGGCCCAGCGGACGGGCTCGCGCTGGTGACCTACCCGCTGCTGCTGGACGGCGCCTCCATGCTCGCGCGCGCCGACGACCTCACCCGCAGTACCCTGGCGGCCTTCGTGGAGCTGCACCCCGACGACGCCGAGCGGCTGGGCGTGCGCGACGGCGCCACCGTCGAGGTCGACCTCGACGGGGACCGGGTGGTCCAGCTCCCGGCGAGGGTCAGCCCGGCGGTGGCGCCCGGCTGCGCGTTCATCCCCAGCAACCAGCCCGACCTCTCGCTCGGGGAGCTGCTCGGCCCGGCTCCCGCGCTGCGCGTGGTCGTGCGAGCCGCCAGGGAGGTGGCGGCGTGAACTGGTTCGACTTCGTGATCATGCTGGTCAAGGTGGTCGGCGTCTTCGCGTTCCTGTTGCTCTCGGTGCTGTTCGTGATCTACCTGGAGCGAAAGGTCGTCGCCTGGATGCAGACCCGCGTCGGCCCCAACCGGGTCGGCCCGGCCGGTCTGTTCCAGTCGGTGGCCGACGGCATCAAGCTGTTCTTCAAGGAGGACGTGCGGCCGACCCAGGCCGACCGCTGGCTCTACGCGCTGGCGCCGATCGTGATGATGGTCCCAGCGTTCCTGGCGATCTCGGTGGTCCCGTTCGGCCGCAACTTCGGCAGCCAGAGCGCGCAGCTCACCAACCTCAACGTCGGCATCCTGTTCGTGCTGGCCATGGGCAGCCTGCAGGTCTACGGCATCGTGCTGGCCGGCTGGGCGGCCGGGTCCAACTACCCGCTGCTCGGCGCGATCCGCTCCTCGGCGCAGATGATCAGCTACGAGATCGCCCAGGGGCTGTCGCTGATCGGGGTGTTCATGCTGGCGGGCACCCTGTCGGCGGCCGGCATCGTCGCGGCCCAGCACGGCACCTTCGAGGTCAACCTCGGCAGCCTGCACTTCCCGATCTTCCCGCGCTGGTACCTCGTCCAGCAGCTGCCGATGTTCGTGGTCTTCCTGCTGGCCGGGATCGCCGAGACCAACCGGGCGCCGTTCGACCTGCCAGAGGCCGAGACCGAGCTGGTCGGCGGCTACCACACCGAGTACTCGGGCGTGAAGTTCGCGCTGTTCTTCCTGGCCGAGTATCTGAACATGATCACCGTCTCGGCCGTCGCCGCCACCCTGTTCCTCGGCGGGCCGGACGGGCCCATCTTCCACAACCCGTCGTGGTTGCAGTGGTTCTGGCCGATCCTGTGGTTCGTGGCCAAGGTCTACCTGTTCCTGTTCCTGTTCATCTGGGTGCGCGCGACCCTGCCGCGGCTGCGCTTCGACAAGCTGATGGCCTTCGGGTGGAAGGTGCTGATCCCGTTCGCGCTGGCGTGGGTCCCGGTGACGGCGCTGATGATCATCCAGCCGTTCCCGGCCGGCTGGCGCAGGGGGCTGGGCCTCGTCGCCGTGGCGGTGCTGGTCCTGCTGCTCGCGTCGCTGCTGTTCACCAGGGAGGCACCCGAAGAGGAGCGTCCCGCACCGGGAGGTTCCGCGCCATGACACCGGAGATCCTCAAAGGCCTGTCGATCACCTTCCGGAGCATGTTCCGGAAGCGCAACACCATCCAGTACCCGGAGCAGCGCAAGCCGACGGCACCGCGCTTCCACGGCCGCCATCTGCTCAACCGCTACGACGACGGCCTGGAGCGCTGCATCGGCTGCGAGCTGTGCGCCTACGCCTGCCCGGCCGACGCGATCTACGTGCAGGGGGCCGACAACACCCCCGAGGAGCGCTGGTCGGTGGGCGAGCGCTACGCCGCCATCTACCAGATCAACTACAACCGCTGCATCTTCTGCGGGCTGTGCATCGAGGCGTGCCCGACCAGGGCGCTCACCATGACCAACGAGTACGAGCTGTCCGAGGAGAGTCGCGCCGACCTGGTCTACGACAAGGAGCGGCTGCTGGCGCCGGTCCCGGCCGGGGCCAAGCCCCCGCCGCACACCGACGCCGTCGACGGGCAGCCGACCATCGCCCGCTACGGCCCGCAGGCGTCGCTCTCGCAGGAGTCGGTGGAGCCGGTGTGGGCGCTGCTCCAGGCCAGCGAGGCTCGCGAGGCCGACCGGGAGCTGCCGGACGACGAGGCGGTGCCACGGTGACCGCGCTGCACGCCGGCACGGTGCTGGTCGCGACCACCTCCGCCGAGCGGGTCGAGCTGATCTTCTTCGTGATCCTCGCGCCGCTGTCGGTGGTGACCGCGCTCGGCATGGTGCTCAACCGCCACGCGGTCTACTCGGCGCTGCTGCTGGTGGTCAACTTCTTCTGCCTGGCCGCGTTCTACGTCTTCCTGCAGGCGCAGTTCCTGGCGGTCGTGCAGGTGATCGTCTACGCCGGCGCGATCATGGTGCTGTTCCTGTTCGTGCTGATGCTGCTCGGCATCTCGCGCGAGGACGTCCTGCGCGAGACGATCAGGGGCCAGCGCCCGGCCGCCGCGATCCTGGTGGCGCTGCTGCTGGCTGGAACGATCTTGGCGCTGTTCCTGCACCCGTTCCGCGGTCCGGGCGTGGACCTGACGCGGGTCGCCGACAACGACAACGTGCGGGCGATCGGCCAGCTGCTCTACACCCGCTACGTGTTCGCCTTCGAGGCCACCGGCCTGCTGCTGGTGGTGGCCGCCGTCGGCGCGCTGGTGCTCGGCAAGCGCCAGGTGCTCCGTGGGCTCCGGGAACGGGAACGCGTGGCCCGCACCTCCCCAGCCGCCAGCGAAGGAGCCGGGCCCAAGGACGGCGCCCGCGAGGAGGAGCCGGTGCCATGAGAGTCGAGCCGAGCTGGTACCTGGTGCTGTCGGCGCTGCTGTTCACCATCGGCGTGGCCGGGGTGCTCATCCGGCGCAACGCCATCGTGGTGTTCATGTGCGTGGAGCTGATGCTGAACGCCGTCAACCTGTCGTTCATCGCCTTCTCCAAGCTGAACGGCGACCTGAACGGGCAGATCCTGTCCTTCTTCGTGATGGTGGTCGCCGCCGCCGAGGTGGTCGTCGGCCTCGGCATCCTGGTGGCCATCTTCCGCAAGCGCTCGTCGACCAGCGTCGACGACGTCAACCTGCTCAAGGGGTGACGAGGCCCTGAACGCTACCGGCGCGATCCGCCTGGTCTGGCTGCTGCCGCTGCTGCCGCTGGGCGGCTTCGCCATCAACACCCTGGTGGGCCGGCGCCTGCGCGGAGCCGCCGGCTGGCTCGCCACCCTGCTGATGGCGGCGGCCTTCGGGATCGCGGTGGCGGCGTTTCTGGAGCTGGTCGGCAAGAACGCCGACTCCCGGGAGTCGATCCTGCGCGGCTACGAGTGGTTCGTCTCCGGCAACTTCCGGGTGGCGATGGACCTGCGCTGGGACCAGCTCTCGGCGACCCTTGCGCTGGTGGTCACCGGGGTGGGCATGCTGATCCACCTGTACTCGATCGGTTACATGGCCGCCGACCAGCGGCGCGGCACCTACTTCGCGTGGCTGAACCTGTTCGCCGCGGCGATGCTCACGCTGGTGCTCGCGCAGAACTTCCTGGTCATGTACCTCGGCTGGGAGGGCGTCGGCCTCTGCTCGTACCTGCTGATCGGCTTCTGGTTCACCAGGCCGGAGGTGCCGGCGGCGGCCAAGAAGGCGTTCATCGCCAACCGCATCGGCGACGTCGGGTTCCTGCTGGCGATCTTCCTGATCTTCGCCAAGTTCGGCACGCTCGACTTCGACCAGGTCTTCGGTCGCGTCTCGGGGCTCGCCGCAGGGGCGGCCACCGCCATCGCGCTGCTGCTGTTCCTGGCCTGCACCGGCAAGAGCGCGCAGATCCCGCTGTACGTGTGGCTGCCGGACGCCATGGCCGGCCCGACCCCGGTGTCGGCGCTGATCCACGCGGCCACCATGGTCACCGCCGGCGTGTTCCTGGTCGCCCGCACCCACACGCTGTTCGAGGCCTCCAGCTCGGCGGAGACCGTGGTGGTGGTCATCGGCGCGCTCACCGCCCTGCTGGCGGCGGTGATCGCCACCGCCCAGGACGACATCAAACGGATCCTGGCCTACTCCACCGTCTCCCAGCTCGGCTACATGTTCATCGCCGTGGGGCTCGGCCCGATCGGCTACGTGGCGGGCATCTTCCACCTGGTCACCCACGCCTTCTTCAAGGCGCAGCTCTTCCTGGGAGCGGGCTCGGTGATGCACGGCAACGACGACGCCACCGACGTCAAGCAGTTCGGCGGCCTGCGGCGGGTGATGCCGCTCACCTTCCTGACCACCATGGCCGCATGGCTGGCGATCATCGGCTTCCCGTTCACGGCTGGCTTCTACTCCAAGGACCAGATCCTCGGCGCCGCCTTCGACAACGGCGGCGCCGGCACGTTCGCCTGGGTGGTCGGCGTGATCACCGCCGGGCTGACCGGCTTCTACATGTCCCGGCTGGTGTTCCTCACCTTCTTCGGCGAGCGGCGCTGGCCGCAGGGCCGCCACCCGCACGAGTCGCCGCTGGTGATGACCCTGCCGCTGCTGGTGCTCGGTCTGCTCGCGCTGGTCGCCGGGAGGCTGCTCAGCACCTTCACCGGCCAGGGCGGCCGCATCCAGGACTTCCTGGAGCCACTGCTCGGCACCCCGCCGCAGGGCGCGTCGCCCTCGCTCAGCGCCGCCTCGCTGAGCGTGATCGCCACGGCGGTCGCCTTCCTGGGGGTGGGGGTCGCCTGGTATCTCTACGGCAGCGGGCGGGTGCAGTGGCTGGCGCTGCGCGAGCGCTACGCGGCGGCCTGGCGGGTGCTGTCCGGCAAGCTGTACGTCGACGAGCTGTACGAGCTGTTCACGGTCAAGCTCGGGAGCGCGCTGGTCCGCTGGCTTGCCGGGCCGGTGGACGAGGGCGTGATCGACGGCGCCGTCAACGGCGTGGCGCGCGAGGTCGGTGCCGCCGGCAGGCGCGGCCGCCGCCTGCAGACCGGCTTCGTTCGAACCTACGCGGTGGGGGTGCTCGGCGGCGCCGTGCTGCTGCTGGCCTTCCTCGTGCTGCGGACAACGTGATGAAGGGGGAGAGCCCGAACCCGTGCTGCTGACCTCGACCGTCTTCCTGCCCCTGGCGGGGGCGCTGGTGCTGCTGTGCCTGCCGCGCGGCGCGCATGGCCTGGCGCGCTGGCTCGCGCTGGCGTTCAGCGTGGCCACCTTCGGGCTGGCCGTGGCGCTCGCCGTCCGGTTCCAGATCGGCGAGCCGGGCTTCCAGCTCGGCGTCAACGCGAGCTGGGTCCGCTCGCTCGGGGTGCGCTTCCGGCTCGGCGTCGACGGCGTCAGCCTCCCGCTGCTGCTGCTGACCGCTCTGCTGGCGCCGCTGGCGGTGGTCGGCTCCTGGCGGGTGCAGGACCGGCCGCGGAGCTACCTGGCGCTGCTGCTGGTACTGGAGACGGCGCTGCTGGGCGTGTTCGTGGCCCTGGACCTGTTCCTTTTCTACATCTTCTGGGAGGCGGTGCTGGTCCCGAGCTACTTCCTGGTCGGCTCGTGGGGCGGTGAGCGGCGCATCTACGCGGCCGTGAAGTTCTTCGTCTACACGCTGCTCGGCGGGCTGCTGATGCTGGTCGGCATCGTCGGGCTCGCCTACCTGCACGCCAAGGCGACGGGCTCGCCGAGCTTCGACTACGAGGCGCTGCGCGACCTCGCCAAGGACCCGGTCACCCAGCGCTGGCTGTTCGCGGCCTTCTTCGCCGCCTTCGCCATCAAGACCCCCCTGGTGCCGCTGCACTCCTGGCTGCCGGACGCCTACGTGCAGGCGCCGACCACCACCACGGTGCTGCTGGCCGGCGTGATGTCGAAGATGGGCGTGTACGGGTTCCTGCGCTTCTCGCTGCCGCTGTTCCCCAACGCCGCCCACTGGTTCCAGCCGCTGATGCTCACGCTCGCGGTGGCCGGCATCCTCTACTGCGCGCTGGTGGCCGCCGGCCAGCGGGACTTCAAGCGGCTGGTCGCCTACTCCTCAGTGTCGCACCTCGGCTTCATCGTGCTCGGCATCTTCGCCTTCAACCTCCAGGGCCTCCAGGGCGGGGTGTTCTACATGGTCGCCCACGGCGTGGTGATCGGCGGCCTGTTCTTCGTCACCGGCATGCTGGCGGAGCGGCGCGGCACCTCGGAGATGGCCCGGCTCGGCGGCCTCCAGCGCACCATGCCGAGGATGGCCGGCGTGATGCTGGTGATCACCCTGGCGGCCGTCGCCCTGCCCGGGCTGATCGGGTTCGTCGGCGAGTTCCTGACGCTGATCGGCGCGTTCCTGACCAACCGCGCCGCGGCCGTGCTCGGCGCCGGCGGGGTGATCCTCGGCGCCGTCTACATGCTCTGGGCGTACCAGCGGATGTGGCAGGGCGCGCGGACCGGCGAGGTCTCCGGGGGCTCCGAGGGCGCCGCGCCCGGCCGTGGAGCCGTCGACCTCGACGGTCGAGAATGGGCGATCGTGCTGCCGCTGCTCGCCGCGATCATCGCGCTCGGCGTCTTCCCGCGGCCGCTGCTGCAGCGAATCGAGCCGGCGACCCAGCGGGTCGTCAAGATCACCGCCGACGCGCGTACCGGCCAGGCCGGCCGCGCGCTGGAGGCGCCCACACCCAAACCGGCACCATGACCGCCTGGGGAACTGGTCCCGGGCCCGACGGAGGAACCCGTGCACCTGCTGGCCCAGATCGCTGACTCGCCGCTGCCGGCGCCGCAGGTCGCCTGGCGCGCGATCGCGCCGGAGCTGGCCCTGGCCGGCGCCGGGGTCGTCCTGCTCATGGTCGTGGCGTTCTGGCCGAACGCCCGCCGCGGCACGCTCGCGTCCCTGACGCTGGTGGGGCTGGCGGTCGCGGCCGCCCTGGTGGGGTGGAACTGGGACCTGCGCACCGTCGCCTTCGACGGCGCCGTCTCGCTGGACGGCATCACCCGCTACGCGCGCGTCGTCCTGCTCGCCGTGGGCGCCCTCACGACGCTGATGGCCGCCGCGGAGGGGTCCGGGGAACCCCGAGGGGGTGCCCCGGCGGATCGGGAGGGGCCGGGGGAACGGGAGAACTCCGAGGAAGGGCAGGCGGAGGGCCAGGCACCACCCGAGGTGTTCCCGCTGCTGCTGTTCGCGCTCACCGGCATGGTGCTGCTCGCGGCCGCCTCCGACCTGCTGGTGGTGTTCATCGCCCTGGAGATCCTGTCGCTGTCGCTGTACATCATGGCCGGCGCCACCCGCCGCTCCAGCGCGCAGGAGGCGGCCATGAAGTACTTCCTGCTCGGCGCGTTCTCCTCGGCCTTCCTGTTGTACGGCATCGCGCTGTGCTACGGAGCCACCGGGAGCACCAACCTGGCGGCCATCGCCCGCGCGACCGCGACCACCCAGATCAACTCGTCGGTGCTGCTGGCGGGGGTCGCCCTGCTGGCGGTCGGGTTCTGCTTCAAGGTCGCGGCCGTCCCCTTCCACATGTGGACGCCGGACGTGTACCAGGGCGCGCCCACGCCGGTCACGGCCTTCATGGCCGCCGGCACCAAGGCGGCCGGGTTCGCGGTCTTCCTGCGGGTCTTCGCCGGCGCGCTTGGCGGGCTGGTGCTCGACTGGCGGCCGGCGATCGCCGGCGTGGCCGTGGTCACCATGCTCGGGGGCGCGATCCTGGCGGTCGTGCAGACCGACCTCAAGCGCATGCTCGCGTACTCGTCGATCGCCCACGCCGGGTACCTGCTCATCGGCCTGGCGGCCGCGCCGACCAACCCCGAGGGCATCTCCGCCTCGATGTTCTACCTGCTGGCCTACGCCTTCATGGTGATGGGCGCCTTCATGGTCGTGCAGTACGCCGCCCACACCCGCCAGCTCGAGGGCGAGCCGGGGGACCTGGACGGGGGCGCCTCGCTCGACGACTTCCGCGGCTTCGGGCGGCGCCATCCCTGGCCCGCGGCGCTGCTCGGTCTGTTCATGTTCGGGCTGGCCGGCATCCCGCCGCTGTCGGGGTTCTGGGCCAAGTACTACGTCTTCCAGGCGGGCGTCAACGCGGGGCTCACCTGGCTGGTGGTCATCGGCGTCGTCAGCTCGGTGATCTCGGCGTTCTTCTACCTGCGTGTCATCATGGTGACGTACCTGCAGGAGCCGTCGGAGCGGCCGGCCGCCGCCCAGGAGGGCTCGGAGGCTGGGGGTATCACGGAGCCGGAAGGGTCCGGGGAACCCCAGGGGGGTGCCCCGGTGAATCGGGAGCGGGGCCGCCGCCAGGTCCCGGCCGAGCTGGCGCTCGGCGTCGCCCTGGGCGTGGCGGCCGTGCTGACCGTCGGGATCGGCCTGGCTCCACAGGTGCTGGTGACGGCGGCCCAGACCGCAGGAAGGATTCTCGGCTAAGTGGTACCGGCAGCTCGACCGCTCGTGGAAGGAGACCTCGGCGCGCTCGAGGCGCGCGTGCGCGCCGGGCTGGAACGCGTCGAGGTCGCGCTCGCCGAGGCGGTGGTCAGCGCCGACCCCTTCATCCAGGAGGCGGCCGGCTACCTGGTCCGCGCCGGCGGCAAGCGGTTCCGGCCGACGCTGGTGCTGATCTCCGGGCACCTGGGCGAGCCGGACGAGCCCCGCCTGATCGGCGCATCGGTGGCGATCGAGCTGACCCACCTGTCGACCCTCTACCACGACGACGTCATGGACGAGGCCGAGGTGCGGCGCGGCGCCCGCTCGGCCAACGCCCGTTACGACAACAAGATCGCCATCCTCACCGGCGACTACCTGTTCGCCCGCGCCTCGGACGTCACCGCCGACCTCGGCACCGAGCCGACCAGGGTGCTGGCCAGGGCCATCGGGCGGGTGGTGCAGGGCGAGATCCGCGAGATCCGCGGCCTGCTGCCCGGCGAGGACCCGATCGAGCACTATCTGGGCGTGGTGACCGACAAGACCGGCGCGCTGATCGCCGCCGCCTGCCGCCTCGGCGGCTGGCTCGCGGGGGCCACCTCCGCCGAGGTCGAGGCGCTCACCGAGTACGGCGAGCGGGTCGGGGTCGCCTTCCAGCTCGGCGACGACCTGCTCGACATCACCACCGAGACCGCCATCGCCGGCAAGGAGCCGGGCACCGACCTCCGCGCCGGCGTGCGCACCCTGCCCGTGCTGTACCTGCTGCGCCGCGGCGGCCCGCAGGCCAGCCGGCTCACCCAGCTGCTGGAGGGCGAGCGGGACGACCAGGCCGTCGCCGAGGCGCTGGCCCTGCTGCGCCGCTCCCCGGCCCTCGCCGAGGCCCGCGCCTCCGCCGAAGCCGAGGTCGACCGCGCCAAGGCCGCCCTGGCCCGGCTCCCCCGAGGCGCTGGCCGCCTCGCCCTCGAAGCCGTCGCCGACCAGGTCTTCGACCGCCAGGTCTGACCTCCGGCCCGGCCCGCTGGCCACCTGCGGCCGAGCTTGTTCGTTCGTGCGAAAATGGGCTTCTACCTGGCGCTTTACAATTGGCTGGGGTTGCGGCCAGTGGCATAGAATGCCCCCAGCCAGGCCGGGCAACGGGCTTGCGCTGCCGGTGCCGATGCGGCCGCCCCGCTGTGAAGCAGTCGGGTCGCGGGCGGTGCCGGGTGATGCGGAGGGTGCGCTGCTCCCAAGCGCCCGACGGTGGAATCGAGGGAGTCGATGACCCAGTACTTCCAGGCCTACGGAACGCTGGCCGGCCTGCTCGTGCTCGCGATCGGGTTCGTGGCGCTGGCGTTCGGGGTCAACTGGGCGCTGCGGCCCCACCGGCCGACGCCGGGCAAGCTCACCACCTACGAGAGCGGCATGCAGCCGATCGGCAGCCACTGGGGGCAGACGCAGATCCGCTATTACGTGTTCGCGTTCCTGTTCGTGATCTTCGACGTCGAAAGCGTCTTCCTGTTCCCCTGGGCGCTGGTGTTCCCATCGCTCGGGGTGGCCGCGCTGTGGGAGATGGTGGTCTTCATCGCCGTCCTGGCGGTCGGCCTGCTCTATGCCTTCCGGAAGGGTGTCCTGAAATGGGTCTGATCGACGCCGTCGAGCTTCCCCAGCCCATCAAGTTCGTCTTCAACTGGGGCCGCAAGTACTCCCTGTGGGTGTTCAACTTCGGCCTGGCCTGCTGCGCGATCGAGTTCATCGCCACCTCCATGGCACGGCACGACTTCATCCGCCTCGGCGTGATCCCGTTCGCGCACGGTCCCCGGCAGGCCGACCTGCTGGTGGTGTCGGGCACGCTGACCGACAAGATGGCCCCGGCGATCAAGCGGCTCTACGACGAGATGCCGGAGCCGAAGTACGTGATCTCGTTCGGGTCCTGCTCCAACTGCGGCGGCCCCTACTGGGACTCCTACTCGGTGACCAAGGGCGTCGACCAGATCATCCCGGTGGACGTCTACGTCCCCGGGTGCCCGCCCCGGCCCGAGGCGCTGCTGCACGGGATCGTCAAGCTCCAGGAGCGCATCGGCACCGAGTCGCTGCACCAGCGCTACGCCAAGGGCGAGCTGGAGCCCATCGTGGTGGGGGACCCGAACCAGATCCCGGTGGGTGCCTAGTGGACGCCGAAGCCCTCCGCGACCACCTGGTCGCCGAGTTCGGTTCCGAGCAGCTCGACCCGGAGATCTCCTATGGGCTGCTGACCGTCACGGTGACGGGGGACCAGTGGCGGCGCAGCGCCGAGTTCGTGCGCCGCGATCCCGAGGTGGCCTGCAACTTCTTCGACTTCCTCTGCGGCGTGGACGAGGAGGCGGCGGGCATCGCCGTGGTGCTGCACGTGTACTCCACCAACCACCGGCACCACGTGCAGCTCCGCACGCTGGTGCCACGCGACGGCGGGCACCTGCCGACCCTGTACGACCTGTGGGCGGGCGCCAACTGGCACGAGCGCGAGACCGCCGAGCTGTTCGGCGTGAGCTTCGACGGCCACCCCAACCTGGCCAAGCTGCTCCTGCCCGAGGAGTTCGACGGCTACCCGCTGCGCAAGGAATTCGCCCTGCTGGCCAGGGAGGCCAAGGTCTGGCCCGGGGCCAAGGAACCAGGGGAGTAGCACGGTGGCGATCATCGAGCAGACCAACGCCGGCAACGGCAGCGGCGCCAAGGCCGCGGAGACGGCGCCCGCCGGCGCGGCCTTCCAGGCGGCGGACGGCACCGGCATCGGCATCATCGTCAGGGACAAGGCCGACCGCGCGCTCCAGACGCAGGACATGACGCTCAACGTCGGTCCGCAGCACCCGGCCACCCACGGCGTTCTGCGGGTCATCGTGACGCTCGACGGCGAGATGATCGAGGACGCGCAGCCGGTCATCGGCTACATGCACCGCTCCTTCGAGAAGCTGGCGGAGTACCGCGACTACCGGCAGATCATCGCGCTGGTCAACCGGCACGACTGGGTCTCGGCGGTGTGCAACGAGCTGGGCGTCGCCCTGGTGGTCGAGAAGCAGATGGAGCTGGAGGTCCCCGAGCGGGCCACCTGGATCCGGATGCTGATGTGCGAGTGGACACGGGTGCTCAACCACCTGATGTTCGTCGGCTCCTACCCGCTGGAGCTCGGCGCCATCACGCCGATGTTCTACGCCTTCCGCGAGCGGGAGGAGATCCAGGCGCTGATGGAGTGGATCACCGGCGGCCGGCTCCACCTCACCTACTGCCGCGTGGGCGGGCTGAAGCAGGACCTGCCGCGCGGCGCCATCCAGATGTCGCGCGACCTGGTCCCCAGGATCCGCGACCGCATCAAGGAGTACGAGGACCTGGTCCTCGGCAACGAGATCTTCATGGCGCGTACCAAGGGCGTGGGCGTGCTGCCGGCCGACGTGGCCTGCTCCTACGGGGTCTCCGGCGCGCCGCTGCAGGCGTCCGGCGTCCCGGAGGACGCGCGCAGGACCGAGCCGTACTGCTTCTACGACCAGGTCGAATTCGACGTGCCGGTGCGGTCGGGCGGCGACTGCTACGACCGCTACGCGGTGCTGATCGGCCGCATGAAGGAGTCGCTGCGGATCATCGAGCAGGTCCACGACCGCATCCCGCCCGGGCCGGTCAACGTGCGCCTGCCCAAGATCGTCCGCGCTCCGCAGGGCCACGCCTACGTGCGCGCCGAGAACCCGCTCGGCCAGCTCTCCTACTACATGGTCTCGCGCAACGAGAAGACGCCCTGGCGCTTCAAGATGCGCACCCCCTCGTTCAACAACGTCTCCTCGCTGCCCTACCTGCTGAAGGGAACCCTGGTGCCCGACATGATCGCGGTGATGGGCTCGATGTTCTTCATCGTGGGGGACATCGATCGATGACCGACACCCTCCGGGACTGGTTCTCGCACTACTGGGTGCTGATGCCGGTCAAGATCGTCGTGGTGCTGCTGGTGTTCCTCACCATCCCGCTGGTCGTGGGTTACCTGGAGCACAAGGTCCTGGCCCACATGCAGGCCCGTCTCGGGCCCATGGAGGCGGGGCGCTTCCACGGCGTGCTCCAGTTGGTCGCCGACGGGATCAAGTTCGTCCAGAAGGAGAGCATCGTCCCCAAGGCGGCGGACAAATGGGTGTTCGCGCTGGCGCCAGCGGTCGCCCTCATCCCCACCATCCTGCTGTTCGGCTTCCTGCCCTACGGCCCGGACCTGGTGCCGATCCGCTCGGACGTGGGGCTGTTCGTGGTGCTGGCGCTGGGGAGCGTCAGCGTGATCGGCACGCTGATGGCCGCCTGGTCGAGCGCCAACAAGTACTCGCTGATGGGCGGGGTGCGCGCGGCCGCCCAGTTGATCGCCTACGAGCTGCCGCTGGTGCTGGCCGCCGCGGCCGTGGCCATGCAGGCGGGCTCGGCGGATCTCGCGGTCATCGTGGAGCGCCAGGACACCGTCTGGAACATCGTCTACCCCTGGCACTGGTTCGCGTTCCTGATCTTCGGCACCGCCGCGGTCGCCGAGCTGACCCGGCCGCCGTTCGACATGCCGGTGGCCGACTCCGAGCTGGTCTTCGGCCACCTGACCGAGTACACCGGGCTGCGCTTCGCCTTCTTTCTGCTGACCGAGTACGCCGGCATCGTGGTGCAGTCGGCGATCGCCGCCACGCTGTGGTTCGGTGGCTACCGGGGCTGGATCATCCCGTCGGGCCCGTGGTGGCTGCTGGCGAAGGTCTTCGCGCTGTCGTTCGTGGTGATCTGGCTGCGCGCGACCTACCCGCGGCTGCGCGAGGACCAGCTCCAGTCGTTGGCCTGGCTCCGGCTCGTGCCCGTGGCGCTGCTGCTCATCCTGGTCGTCGGCTTCGTGAAGGTGGGGTTCTAGGATGCCAGCGCTCAAGGGAGCCGGGCTGCTCAAGGGGCTCGGCGTCACGTTCAAGACGATGTCGCGGCGATCGGCCACCGCCCAGTACCCGCACGTCCGCCCGGACCTGCCGGCGCGGACCCGCGGGGTGATCGCCCTGGTGGAGGAGAACTGCACCGTCTGCATGCTGTGCTCGCGCGAATGCCCGGACTGGTGCATCTACATCGACTCGCACAAGGAGACGGTCGCGCCCAAGGAGGGCGGCCGCGCGCGCACCCGCAACATCCTCGACCGCTTCGCGATCGACTTCGCGCTGTGCATGTACTGCGGGATCTGCGTGGAGGTCTGCCCCTTCGACGCGCTCTTCTGGAGCCCCGAGTTCGAGTACGCCGAGTACTCGCACGAGCCCCTGACCCACGAGAAGGACCGGCTGCGCGAGTGGGCCTACACGGTCCCCGCCCCCGACCCGCTCGAGGAGGGCGCGGTCGAGCCGCCCGAGCTCGCGGCTGTCCGCAAGGCGCGCGAGGCGGCCGCCGCCAAGGCAGCCGCGGCGGCCGGCAAGCCGCCGGCGACCGCCGCCGCGCCCTCGGCCGCGCCGGCTGGAGCCGGTGGGGCGCCGGCCGCCGGGGCGGCGCCGGCCAGGCAGCCCGACGTCCACGTCGAGCCCGGCATCGACCAGGAGACCTTCGACCGGCTGGTCGCGGCGGGCGAGTCCGAGCGGACCGCCAGGGCCAAGGCCAAGGCCGCCTACATGCGCAAGGCCAAGGCCGAGGCGCGGGCGAAGCTTGCCGCCGAGCAGAACGGGGGCGGGGCATGAGCGGGCAGGAGATCGCCTTCCTGATCCTGGCGATCATCGGCGGGATCGGCGGCCTGTTGGTGGTGACCAGCCGCAACATCGTGCACGCCGCGCTCTACCTGGTGGTCGCGCTGGCCAGCGTGGCAGGCATCTACCTGTTGCTGGCCGCGCCGTTCGTCGCCTTCGTGCAGGTGATCATCTACGTCGGCGCGATCGTGGTGCTGCTGCTGTTCGGCATCATGCTGACCCGCGCGCCGGTCGGCCGCCGCGTGCTCGACAACACCATCCGCGCCCGCGTCGGCGCGCTGGTGGTCGCCGCGGGCTTCTTCGCCATGCTGACGTACTTCCTGGTGCGAGCCTTCGGCGGCGACCGCATCGCCAACCGCGCGGCCACCGCCACGGCCGCGCTCGGAAATTCCCTCTTCAGGAACTTCGTGCTGCCCTTCGAGGCGGTCAGCGTGCTCCTGCTGGCCGCCCTGGTCGGCGCGATCGTGCTCGCCCGCCGCGACTAGGGACTGGAAGGAGAGCTACCGGATGCGCCTGCTCTTCCCGCTGGTGTTCGCCGCCTTCCTGTTCAGCGCCGGGATCTACGGCGTCCTGGCCCGGCGCAACGCGGTGATGGTGCTGATGAGCATCGAGTTGATGCTCAACGCCGTGAACATCAACCTGATCGCCTTCAACGCCTTCCTTCAGGACAAGATCCTCGCCGGGCAGGTGTTCGCGCTGTTCGTGGTGGCCGTGGCCGCCGCCGAGGTCGGCATCGGGCTGGCGATCGTGCTGCTGATCTTCCGCAACCGGGAGACGGTCAACATCGACGAGGTGGACCTGCTCAGATGGTGAAGCTCGCCTGGCTCATCCCCGCCCTGCCGCTGGCGGCATGGGCGGTCATCCTGCTCGTGGGCAAGCGCACCCCGGGCAAGGGCGCCCCGATCGGCATCGTGGCGGTCGGGATCGGCTGGGTCCTGTCCATCGGCATCCTCGCCGGCGTGATCGGCGGGAACGCGCCGTACAGCCTCAGCACCACCTGGGCGCCGATCTCGAACCAGTTCAGCATCCCGATCGGCATCACCGTCGACGGGCTTGCGGCGGTGCTGCTGTTCGTGGTCACCACGGTCTCGCTGTTCGTGCAGATCTACTCCGTCTCCTACATGCGCGGTGACGAGCGCTACACGCTGTTCTTCGCCAAGCTGTCGCTGTTCACCGCCGGCATGCTGATCGTGGTGCTGGCCGACAACCTGCTGATGCTGCTGGTCGGCTGGGAGATCATGGGCATCTGCTCGTACTTCCTGATCGGCCACTACTGGGAGGACCACGCCAACTCGCGGGCGGCCATCAAGGCGTTCCTCACCACCCGCGTCGGCGACCTCGGCTTCATGGCCGGCATCTTCGTGCTGTTCTGGGCGGCACGCAGCTTCGAGATCCCCAGGATCGTCGACGCCGCCCACTCGGGCCAGCTCTCCAGCGGCACCATCACGCTCGGCGCGGTGCTGCTGTTCTGCGGCGCGATCGGCAAGTCGGGCCAGTTCCCGCTGCACACCTGGCTCCCCGACGCGATGGCCGGACCGACCCCGGTGTCGGCCCTGATCCACGCGGCCACCATGGTCGCCGCCGGCGTCTTCCTGGTGGCGCGCATGTACCCGGTGTTCGCGGCGTCGCCCGCGGCGCTCAACGAGGTCGCCCTGATCGGCAGCCTCACCATGCTGATCGCCGCCCTGCTCGCGCTGGTCCAGGACGACATCAAACGAGTGCTGGCCTACTCGACGGTCTCCCAGCTCGCCTACATGATGGCCGGGCTCGGGGTCGGCGGGTACAGCGCCGGCATCTTCCACCTGTTCACGCACGCCTTCTTCAAGGCGCTGCTGTTCCTGGCGGCCGGGTCGATCATCCACTCGATCCACACCAACAACCTGAGCGAGATGGGCGGCCTGCGCAGGGTCATGCCGTGGACCTTCTGGACCTTCACGATCGGGGCGCTGTCGCTGGCCGGCCTGATCCCGCTGGCGGGGTTCTGGTCCAAGGACGAGATCCTCAACGACGCCTGGCGCATGGGCTTCGGCGGCGGGGTCGAGGGCGTCACCGGCTCGCGGGGCGTCGCGCAGGTGGTCTTCGTCGTGGGCGTGATCACCGCCTTCCTCACCGCCTTCTACGTGGCGCGGATGCTGTGGCTGGCGTTCGGCGGCGCCTACCGGGGCCAGGGTCACCCGCGTGAGTCCGACGGCATCATCCTGGTGCCCCTGGTGGTGCTGGCGATCGGCTCGGTCGGGGCGGGCGTGGTCGGCTCGCCGCTGGTCGGCTCCGACAACATCGGCAAGTGGATCTCCACGCCGCTGCTGCCCAGCGAGGGCGCCGTGGCGGTCAACTGGGGCCTGGTCGCCGCCACCACGCTGATCGCCCTGCTGGGGCTGGGGTTCGCCACCGCCCTGTACCGCCAGGGCCTGCCCGAGCGCGAGTACCTGACTCGGGTCCCGCCGCTGTACACCCTGCTGGAGCACAAGTACTACCTCGACGACCTGTACGAGGGCGTCTTCGTGCGCGCGGTGACCGGGCAGCTGGCCCCCGCCACCTACTGGTTCGACCAGCGGGTGATCGACGGGGTCGTCAACGGCGCGGCGCTGGGCACGCGCCGCCTCTCCAGGGGGCTTCGCTACCTCCAGTCGGGCCAGGCGCAGTGGTACGCGGCCGCGCTGTTCATCGGTGTGGTCGGCCTGGCGGTGGTGGTGACCCAGGTGATCGGCAGGTAGCTCGGCGGAAGGTGGGGTCGTGCCGCCACCGGCGGCACCCGACGGAGGAGGATGCGGGCGGCGTGGAGTGGTTCGACACCTGGGCCTTGAGCCTGGCGGTGTTCCTGCCCCTGGTCGGGGCGGTGGTCATCGCCGCGCTGCCGGGCGCCCGCCGCGGCGATGGGCCGCTCAAGGCGGCGGCGCTGCTGTTCACCGGGCTGCCGCTGCTGGTCGGCATCGGGATGCTGGCCCGCTTCGACTACGGCGCCGGCAGGACCATGCAGTTCGAGGTCAAGCGGTCGTGGATCGCCTCGATCGGCGCCGGCTACCACATCGGCGTCGACGGCATCGCCCTGCCGCTGCTGGTGCTGTCGCTGCTGCTCAGCTTCCTCTGCGTGGTCTATTCCACGCGGATCCTGCCGGAGCCCCGCAACCCCAGGGCGTTCCTGGCGCTGCTGCTGGCGCTCGAGACCGGCATGAACGGCACCTTCGCCGCGCTCGACCTGATCCTGTTCTTCGTCTTCTGGGAGCTCGTGCTCATCCCGATGTACTTCACGATCGCCGTGTGGGGAGGGCCCCGGCGCGACTACGCCTCGGTCAAGTTCATCCTCTACACGCTGATCGGCTCGGTGATCATGCTGCTGGGCTTCCTGGCCCTGTGGTTCAAGAGCGGGCCGGACGCCGCCGGCCGGACCTTCGACATGCTCACGCTGCAGGGGATGGGTGCCGCCCGCTTCGGCGGCACCTTCGGGACGATCGTGTTCCTGGCCGTCGGCATCGGCTTCGCCGTCAAGGTGCCGATGTGGCCGCTGCACACCTGGCTCCCCGATGCCCACACCGAGGCGCCGACGGTCGGCTCGGTGCTCCTGGCCGGGATCCTGCTGAAGATGGGCACCTACGCGTTCGTCCGCATCGGCCTGCCGATCCTGCCGGAGGCGGCCCACTGGTGGGCGCCGACCATCGGCGTGCTCGGTGCCATCGCGATCATCTACGGTTCGCTGTGCTGCCTGGCCCAGCGCGACGTCAAGCGGCTGATCGCCTACTCGTCGGTCGGCCACATGGGCTTCGTGATGCTCGGCATCGCCACCCTCACCCCGGTCGGGATCAACGCCGCGGTCTTCGGCATGGTGGCCCACGGGGTCATCACCGGGATGCTGTTCTTCGTGGCCGGCTCCATCCACGAGCGCTACCACACCCGCGACATCGTCGAGATCGGCGGCGGCATGGCCAAGTCGATGCCCCGGCTGGCCGGCATCTTCACGCTGTCGTGCATCGCCTCGCTCGGCCTGCCGGGGCTCGCCGGCTTCTGGGGCGAGATCCTGGCGCTGCTGGCCGCCTGGAACCCGGCCGCCGGCCTGTCGGTCGGGCTGTTCCGCACGCTGGCGGTCGTCGGGCTGATCGGGACGCTGCTGACCGCCGGCTACTTCCTGTGGCTGCTCCAGCGCGTCACCCTCGGCCGCCCGCACGACCGCTGGAGCGGCCGGGTGCTCGGCGACGTCGCCGCCGTGGAGTACAGCGCCTGGACCCCGCTGATCCTGCTGATCGTCGCCCTCGGCTTCCTGCCGCGGATGATCCTGGGCGTCACCAACCCGGCCGTGGTCGGCTGGTTCGCCGACCTGTTCAAGTGACCTAGAGGACCTAGAGGAGACCGCCCGTGCCGATCGATTTCCATGCGATCCTGCCGGAGATGCTGCTCGCCGGCACGGCGATCCTCGTGCTGGTCGTGGACCTGTTCCTGGACGACCGGGCCAAGCTGGTGAACAACTACCTGGCCCTGGCCGGCACGGTGGCGGCCGGGATCGCGCTGGCGACCCTGGTGGGCCAGGGCAACCGCAGCACCTTCGGCGGGTCGTTCGTGATCGACAACTACGCCCTGCTGTTCAAGGGCCTCTTCCTGGGCTCGCTGGTGATCGTGCTGCTGATGAGCGGCCGCTACATCGCCCAGGGCACCGTCTACCAGGGGGAGTTCTACTTCCTGGTGCTGTCCAGCTTCGTCGGCATGCTGCTGATGCCGTCGTCGCGCGACCTGCTGATGCTGTTCCTGTCGCTGGAGATCGTCTCGGCCACCGGCTTCATCGTCGCCGGTTTCCGCAAGGGCGATGCCCGCTCCAACGAGGGCGCGATCAAGTTCCTGCTGATCGGCGTGCTGTCGACCGCGGTGATGCTGTTCGGCATGAGCCTGGTCTACGGCTTCACCGGCTCGCTGAACCTCGGCCAGATCGCGCAGCGGCTCCAGGGCCTCGGCAACGAGCCGGCCGCCGTGATGGCCGTGTTCCTGGTGGTCACCGGCTTCGCCTTCAAGGTCTCCGCCGCCCCGTTCCACTTCTGGGCGCCCGACACCTACGAGGGGTCCCCGATCCCGGTGGCCGCCTATCTGTCGGTCGCGTCCAAGGCTGCCGGGTTCGCCGGCCTGCTGCAGGTCACCTTCGTCGCCTTCCCCACCTACTCCCGCTACTGGGCGCCGGCGTTCGCGCTGCTGGCCGCGCTGACCATGCTGATCGGCAACGTGATCGCGCTCGCGCAGACCAACATGGTCCGGCTGCTGGCCTACTCGTCGGTCGCGCAGGCGGGCTACATGCTGGTGCCGTTCGCGGTCGGGTCGTCCAGCCCGGACGCCCGTTCCCAGGCGTTCCAGGCGGTGCTCATCTACCTGCTGATCTACGCCTTCACCAACCTCGGCGCCTTCGCCGTGGTCACCCTGGTGAGCCAGCGCCAGTCCGGCAACCTGATCGCCGACTACGCGGGTCTCGGGCAGCGCTCCCCGGCGCTGGCGACCGCCATGACCATCTTCCTGCTGTCGCTGGCGGGACTGCCGCCGCTGGCCGGCTGGTACGCCAAGTTCGTGGTGTTCCGTGCCGCCATCAACGGCGACCGCGCCACCCTGTTCGCCCTGGCCGTCTTCATGGGCGTGATGACCGTGGTCGCCCTGTTCTACTACGCCGCCATCGCCCGCAGCATGTGGGTCTCCAAGCCGCCCGAGGCCGCCCCCGTCGAGCGCGCCCGCCCGTCGCCCGCCCTCACCGTGGCGATCGGCATCGCCCTGGCCGGCGTCGTCGTCCTCGGCATCCTCCCCAACCTCCTCGTCCAGTACGCCCCCCTCTCGACCCTGGTCGCCAGCAATCCAGTACGCCCCCCTCTCGACCCTGGTCGCCAGCAAGTAGCCACGGCGCTGGCATATGCTCTACCATATGCCCATGGCACGCAGAGAAGTTCTCGTCCAGCTCGACGACCAGCTCGTCGATCAGCTCGACGCCCTCGCCAGCAAGGCTGGGACCAGCCGGTCCGAACTGCTGCGCCGCGGAGCGGTCGCCGTCCTCGAGGCGGCGGATCTTGCCGAGGCCGATCAGCAACTGATCGACGCCTACCACCGTCAGCCCCAGGACCCGGCGATCGTCGAGGCCGCCGCGCGCCTGGCCGCGCGGAACGCACCCGAGTGGTAGCCCGCAGCGAGATCTACTGGGCGGAGCTGGGGCCACCTGCCGGCAGGCGTCCGGTGTGCGTCCTGACGCGCGACGCCGCAATTGGGGTGCTCCACACGATCACTTGCGCACCGATCACGCGCACGATCCGCCATATCCGCTCCGAGGTCGAGGTCGGACGCGAGCAAGGGCTTCCGGCCGTAAGTGTCATCTCCTGCGACAACCTGCTGACAGTTCCGCAGGCGGCGCTGGACCCCGCGCCCGTGGGCCAACTGGACGAGGTCAAGCGAGCCCAGCTTGACCGTGCCCTCCGCTACGCCCTCGACATCCGTTACTGAGGGATAATTTGTGCCACCTCGATACACATCGCGGTGCAGAGTAATGGCCATGACCCGAATCAACGTCGAGATCGACGAAGAGCTCGTCGAGCGAGCCATGCGGCGGTACCGCCTGCCGAGTAGGCGGGTGGCCGTGGAGCTCGCGCTGCTACGGCTCGTCGGCGCGATGACTCGGGACGAAGCCCTAGCAATGAAGGCACGGGTTGGGACGGCGACCCGGATGCACTCCGTCAGGCGGATGATGTCGCCAACCTGTGATCCTCGCTGACACGTCGGCCTGGGCCGAGTACCTCCGGGCCACCGGCAGCCCGACGCACACCATCCTGCGCCGGCTGACCCGTCGTAGGGGCACGGCGTCGCCGCGGTCCCGCAGTTCGGCGCCGAGAACGCGCCGTGACCCGGCTGGTCCTGCAGGGGCGGTCCACCTCCGAGATCGCCAGCGCGCTGCACCTGTCGCCGGTCACCGTTCAGGACTA
>WNFV01000928.1_pt1 | contig 47634 bp, 52 predicted proteins | sample 5400101 | NCBI WGS metagenome assembly WNFV01 (sample SAMN13153361, study PRJNA577476) | soil metagenome | isolation source: 115 cm soil or saprolite under grassland replicate 1 | place: USA:California | collected 2016-06-15
ATGTTCATCGCCGTGCCGACCGGAGTGAAGATCTTCAACTGGCTGGCCACGCTGTGGGGCGGCGACATCCGGTTCAGGACGCCGCTGTTGTTCGCCCTCGGCTTCATCGCCATGTTCATCATCGGCGGGCTGTCCGGGGTCACCCACGCGGTGGTACCGGCCGACTACCAGCAGAGCGACACCTACTACATCGTCGCCCACTTCCACTACGTGCTGTTCGGAGGCAGCATCTTCGGGCTGTTCGCCGGGATCTATTACTGGTTCCCGAAGATCACCGGCCGGATGCTCTCCGAGTCCATCGGCAAGGCCCACTTCTGGCTGATGCTCATCGGGTTCAACGTGACCTTCGGTCCGTTCCACATCCTCGGGCTGGAGGGGATGCCACGACGGATCTACCGGTACCAGCCGAACCTCGGGTTCGACTTCTGGAACATGGTGTCCACGATCGGCGCGTTCATGATCGGCGCCTCCATCCTCTTGTTCCTGTACAACGCGGTGCGGAGCTTCCGCCATGGAGAGGTCGCGGGGGCGGACCCCTGGGACGCCCGCACCCTCGAGTGGGCAACAACATCGCCGCCTCCGCACTACAACTTCGAGGAGATCCCGGTGGTCCGGGCCCTGGACGACTTCTGGCACCGAAAGTACGCGGAAGGGACGGACGGGCGGCTTGCGCCCGTGGTCGCCGGAGCAGCCGATGGCGGGGGGAACGTCGGGGGGCCGGGGCCGGCCGGGCCGGACGCGGAAGCGATGAGCGACCCCCTCGAGCGGGCCGGCGTCGCCCACAGCGAAGCCGCGCACGGGGATACGCACGATGGTGGCGGCCATGGCATCCACATGCCGTCGCCCTCCTACTATCCGGCAATCGCGGCCCTCGGACTTCCCATCCTTTGCTACGGCCTGCTGTACTCCTCGATCCTGGTGATCGACGGAGCGCTGACGATCCTGGTGGGCCTGTTCGGCTGGGCCACCGAGCCCTCGGCGGAACCGGAGTAGGTGAGCGGCGTGGCGGCGGAGGTCAGGGCGGTCGAACACGGAGCCCCCACCAGCACAGGCCTGTCCAACGCGAAGCTGGGTATGTGGGCGTTCCTGGGCTCCGAGTGCCTTCTGTTCGGCGCGCTGATCTCCACGTTCCTCCTGTATCACGGCAAGGACGTGACCGGTCCGACCCCTCAGAAGATCTACGACATCCCGTACACCTCGGTGAGCTCGTTCGTCCTGCTGATGAGCAGCTTGACGATGGTCCTGGCCCTCGCTGCCATCCAACGAGGCGATCACGGCAAACTCCGAGTGTGGCTGATGGCCACCGCCCTTCTCGGAATGACCTTCATCGCCGGGCAGGTCTACGAGTTCACCCGCTTCGTCCAGGACGGCATGACGATCAAGACGAACGTCATCGCCTCGAGCTTCTTCACGCTGACCGGTTTCCACGGGGCCCACGTGACCGGTGGGATCATCATGCTCCTGTCCCTGTTCGGGATGTCCCTGGACCGACGGCTGCCAGTGGAGAAGGCGGAGGCGGTCGAGCTGGTCGGCCTGTATTGGCACTTCGTCGACATCGTATGGATCGTCATCTTCACGGTCGTCTACCTCATCCCCGGCAGGTGACGATGGAGCCAACCTCGCGGTCGGGCAGGGAAACCGCGGTCCAAACGGAGCCCCCGGCGATCGCGGAGGAGCCCGAGCTCGTCCTGCATCCAGGACCGAGGCAGTACGTACTGGTGGCCGTGGTGCTCGCCATCGCCACCGCGTTCGAGGTCGGCCTGTACTACCTGGACATGCCCCATGCGTTGTTCGTGGCTATGCTGCTGTTCTTCGCCTCGCTCAAGTTCTCGCTGGTCGTCCTGTGGTTCATGCACCTGCGGTTCGACAGTGCGATCTTCCGCCGGCTGTTCGTGGCCGGGCTCATCCTGGCGATCACGGTGTACATGATCGTGCTGGTCATCTTCGGAGCGATGAAGGCCCCGTGGCTGCTGGCGATCGCCGCCTTCCTGGTGGTCCTTTCACTCATGTGGGCCGCGCGAGCCCGCCGGGAGAGGCTGCAGGCGCCGGCGGGACAGAGCGGGCAGACGTCCCCGGAGCACGGGTAGGCCGAGGATGCACCTCTCTCCTTTCCACCTCCACCTCGACGTCGTCTCCGTGGTCGTGGTCCTGGAAGGCGCCTATCTGTGGGCCGTCCTCCGACTCGGCCCCAGGGTTCTCCCCGAAGGAGAGGAGGCGGTCAGTCGCAGGCAGCTCACCTGGTTCACCACGGGGGCGGCGGTCATCCTGGTCGCATCGGAGTGGCCGATCCATGACCTGTCGGAGCGTTACCTGTTCAGCGTTCACATGGTCCAGCACACGCTGATCTCGCTGGTGGCCCCGCCCATGCTGCTCCTGGGCATGCCGGCGTGGCTGATGCGAAGGGTCATCGCCCCCCGCGCCCTCCACACGGTCCTGCGGCAGCTCACCCGGCCGCTCATCGCGCTCGTGCTCTTCAACGGGGTGATCGTCGTCACCCATTGGCCTCTCGTGGTGAACGGGATGCTCCAGCATCACTCGTTGCACCTGGTCGGACACGTCGTGCTGTTCGGGAGTGCCACGTTGATGTGGTGGCCCGTGGTCAGCCCGCTCCCCGAGATGCCGACCCTTTCCTATCCGGGGCGGATGCTGTACCTGTTCCTGCAGTCGATCGTCCCCACGGTCCCGGCGTCGTTCCTGACGTTTGGGAGCAAGCCGTTGTATTCGTTCTACGAACACGCCCCTAGGATCTGGGGCATGTCGGCCCTTACCGACCAGAGGATCGCCGGGCTGACGATGAAGCTGGTCGGTGGTCTCATCCTGTGGTCCGTGATCGCGGTGATCTTCTTCAAGTGGTACCTGGTGGAGCAGCGCGACGGATGGGACGAGCTGCAGTGGCGAGACGTGGAGTGGGAGATCCGATCCGAGATGTCGCGCGGTCACCGGTGATGCTGAGATGAGCGACCCGGTCCGGACCCGCGAACCCGTCCCGGCGGACGAACAGGAAGAGGTTCCTGCCGGACCCCGCCTCCCTGGCTTCGCCTATCCGCTCATCGCCGTGGTCTTCGCCGGAGTGCTCGTATGGAGCTTCTCCCGGATCCTCCTGGCTGTGGACAAGACCCAGGCTGCCGCCATCGCGCTGTTGATGGCTCTGAACCTTTTGATCGGCGCGGCGCTGATCGCCTATGGAACCAGGGTCCGGAAACGGCCCGCGGCGTTCCCATTCCTGTTGGTGGCCGCGCTGACGCTCGTTGCGGGAGGAGCAGTTGCAGCCGCCGCGTTCGGCGACCGTGGCCCCACGAAGGCGGGAGAGAAGGCGAAGGCGCAATCGGTCACCCTGGAGGCCAAGGGGATCAAGTTCACCCAGACCGAGCTCACCCTCAACTCGGGAGCGGACATCAAGATGACGTTCAAGAACGAGGACGCCGGGACATCGCACAACTTCGTTCTGTTCGGCGGTCCCAACGCCTCGGCTCCCCAGCTCTTCCGGGGAGATATCGTCACGGGGCCGACCACGACGACGTATACATTCACCGCACCGAGCAAGCCGGGCGCCTACTTCTTCCACTGCGAGGTCCACCCCGGACCCATGACCGGCAAGGTCATGGTCGTGGCGGGCGGGGGCGCTGCGGGCGCCCCCAAGGAAGAGGCCAAAGGGATCAAGTTCCTCCAGCCGAAGCTCTCGGTGACACCGTCCGGAGGCAAGGTCACGATCCACTTCGTGAACAGCGACGCAGGGACGCAGCACAACATCGCCGTGTTCCGGGGGTCGAACGCCACGGCACCGCTGCTCTTCCGAGGCCCGCTGTTAGCCGGTCCTGGGACAACGGATTACTCGTTCAACGCGCCGCCTCCAGGAACGTACTTCTTCCACTGCGACGTCCACCCAACCATGACGGGCACGCTCACCGTTTCCCGAGGCTGATCCACGGGGCCATCCGTCCTTCGCCGGACGTGGCCGCCGGCTCCTTTCTCCAGATCCCTCCATCGAACTGCAGTACTGCGCGAACGACGATCGTCTCCAGAAGTTCCTCGTGGTCGAAGAGGTCCGAGGGCATGAGGGTGCATCGCGCCCCTGGGACGGCCGTCATCCGCCAGCCGCCCAGCGGACTGGCCGGAGGCACGAGCTCGCGAAGCGCCGACCAGGGCGGATGGAAAGGGGCGCGTCGCGCGAACCGCACGGCGAGACCAGCCTCGTCCGCGCCAATGCCGTTGACCCTGGCCACCGATCCGGCGACCGCGATGAAGGTACCCACCACGACGAGAGGCACCGCCTCGATCAGGTGCTCTGCCCACGACGACGCGCCCCATGCGATGGCCGTGATCCCCGCCAGCGCCGCCAGGAACGTGGCGCTGGAGGTGGAGAACGACGTTGTGTGTGGCGGGTCGCGAGCCTGGGGAGTGGCACCGTGACGGAGCGCTCGTGTCCGGAACCACGATGCGAGTCCGATAGTGAGCAAGCCGGCTACCACGAGGAAGAACGAGGCCATGAATGCCAGCCGGAGCATGAAGGAAGAGGGTAGAACCAGCCAGTGACAGAGTCCTGGCGGCCGGACCACCGGCTACGCTAGGTCCGACCCCGACGACGGCTCCAAACCCTTACCCAATGACACGATGAATCCCTCAGAGATCCGCAGAACCTTCCGGGACTCTCGAGTCGTGCACGTAGGATCGGTCCTCCCCGACGGGGGCCCACACGTCGTTCCTCTGTGGTTCGTGTGGCTCGAAGATGGCGTGTACGTCTCTTGCCGAAGAGAGAGCAGAGTCTGGCGAAACCTCCAACGGGACCCTCGCGTGGCTCTCCAGTTCGATCGGGGGGTGGCTTGGACCGAGCAGGCGGGAGTCATCGTCAGGGGGAAGGCCGAGCTGCTGTCCCCCGAGGAACCCGTAGTGAAACGGGCTCTCTCGGCATGGTTCGAGAAGTACCGGGGAGAGCTGGCCGGCTATGGGTTCGCCGCTTATACGGAGCAGATCAAGGAGCCGGTGATGATCCGCGTCAGGCCGGACAGGCTGGCGACGTGGATGCACGCCCGTCTGTCGGACCCGTGACGAACAGCGTTTGCCGAGGTCCCGGACCAGCCCTACGATGGCACTTGTGAATCGGTTCACAAAGTCGGCTGGGGGTCAGCTGGGAGGACCGGGCTCCCTGGCAGAGTTGGCAAGGAAGTAGCAGCCCGGGCTGGCCCAGGTCGGACGCCCGGGGAGGGGGAAGGCTACGGCGGCGACGATCGACACCGACGTGCTGGTGGTCGGAGCGGGGCCGGGAGGCTCCGCGACCGCCTACCACCTGGCCCGGCGCGGCGTGGACGTCCTCATGGTCGACAAGGCGGTCTTTCCGAGGGAAAAGGTCTGCGGGGACGGCCTGACCCCCAGGGGCGTGCGAGCCCTCGAGGGGATGGGCGTCGATCCGGGTGACCCCGGTTTCACCCGAGTGGACATGCTTCGGGCGTACGGAGTGGACGGCGTCGTCGTCGACGTCCCGTGGCCCAAGCTCGAGAGCTTCCCTCGCCTCGGGGTCGTCAGGACCCGCTTCGACCTGGACAACCTTCTGGCCGAGCGGGCGACCAAGGCGGGAGCCCGATTCCTCCAGGGCACCGAGGTCGCGTCACCGATCGTGGAGGGAGGCTGGGTCACGGGGGGCGTCCTCCAGGAGAACGGCGAGAAACGGAACCTACGGGCCCGATTCGTCGTCGCCGCCGACGGCGCGTCCAGCCGGTTCGCCGGGCAGGCGGGGGTGGTCCGGGATCACAGCAGGCCCATGGGGATCGCTGCCCGTCGCTACTACCGGATCCCGCGGCCCCAGGAGCCGGTCCTGGAGGCGTTCGTGAATCTCCGGGACGAGCCGACCGGGGGGGTCATGGCGGGGTACGGGTGGATCTTCCCACTCGGGGATGGCGTGGTGAACGTCGGCGCGGGTCTGCTGAACACCTTCAGGCGATTCAAGGAGATCTCCGCGCGAAAGCTGCTCGACGTGTTCCTGGCGGACCTGCCGCCGGAATGGGCCATCAACGAGGAGAACGCGGTCGGGCCGGTGCTGTCCGGACCCATACCGATGGGCATGAACCGGCAACCTCTTGCCGTGCCGGGCTTGCTTCTGGTCGGCGATGCCGGCGGCCTGACCAACCCTTTCAACGGCGAGGGCATCGCCTACGCCATGGAGACCGGCGAGCTGGCGGCGGAGCTCATCTCGGACTCGCTCATCCGTAACCGGCCGGCCATCGCGCACATGTATCCGGTGCTCCTTCGGGAGCGGTACGCGAAGTACTACTTCATCGGGAACCAGTGGGTGCGGATGATCGGAAACCCCAGGTTCATGCGATTCGCCGTGAAGCACGGCTTTCCCCGCGCCTCGATGATGCGATTCGCCCTCACGTTCATGGCCAATCTCACGGATGGGAAGAGTGGAGGAAAGAAGGACAAGCTCATGCATGCCATGGTGTCGCTTGCCCCCGGACGGTAGGAGCGCGAGATGACCACCGGTTACGTCCCGATCGTCATCCTGGCGATCGTGGCCGGGGCGTTCGCCGTGCTCTCTCTTTGGGCCTCGTCGCTGCTCAGGCCGAAGAAGTATGTCCCTGCCAAGGTCGCGCCGTATGAGTCGGGTATCGAGCCCATCCGGCTGCCGAAGTCCGAGCGCTTCCCGGTGAAGTTCTACGTGGTGGCGATGCTGTTCATCATCTTCGACATCGAGACCATCTTCCTGTTCCCGTGGGCCGTGGCCTTCCGGCAACTCGGATTGTTCGGCCTGGTCGAGATGGTGGTGTTCATCGGGCTGGTCTTCGTGGCCTACCTGTACATCTGGCAGAAGGGCGGCCTCGAATGGGAAGGGCCCGAGCAGCGACGCCTTCCTGCCGTGGGAGGGCTTCCGGCGTGGGTCGAGCGCGGCCCGGGAGATCGCCCGGGCCGGGCGCCGGCGGATGAATCCGCTCAGCCCGCGGCCAGCGCGGAAGCCCGGAGGACTTGACGGGATGCCGGTCCAGCGGATCCCCGGTGTCCACACCGGGCAGAGCGCCCCGGACGTGGAGGACGAGGTTCAGAGAGGGATCCTGCTCACCACGGTGGGGAAGGCGCTGGCCTGGGCTCGAAAGAATTCCATGTGGCCGGCCACGTTCGGCCTGGCCTGCTGCGCCATCGAGATGATGGCGACCGGCGCCGCCGACTATGACCTGTCGCGATGGGGGATGGAGATCTTCCGGGCCTCGCCCCGGCAGGCGGACCTGATGATCGTGGCCGGCCGCGTCTCCCAGAAGATGGGCCCGGTCCTCCGCCGCATCTACGACCAGATGCCCGAGCCGAAGTGGGTCATCTCCATGGGTGTGTGCGCTTCCACGGGCGGGATGTTCAACAACTACAGCCTCATCCAGGGCGTCGACACGATCGTGCCGGTGGACATCTACGTGCCTGGATGTCCGCCTCGCCCCGAGATGCTCATGTACGGGATCCTGCGGCTGCACGACAAGGTCCAGAAGGAAGCCCGGATCAAGTAGATGGACGCGACCGCGCTGGCCGAGCGACTCCGATCGCGCTTCCCGGATGTGCTCGAGGCGCGGGGTGAAGTCACCGTCACCGTGGTGCCCGAAGAACTCCTGGGCGCCCTGGGTTACCTGAGGGATGAGGAAAACCTGACGTTCGGGTTCCTCTCCGACGTGACAGCCTCGGACTGGCCGGGGATGGATCCGCGGTTCTGGCTTGCGTACGAGCTGCTGTCGATGGAGCACCGCGTCCAGGTCCGGGTGAAGGTGGGGCTGTCGCCCCAGCCGGACCCGCCTCGCGTGCCGTCGGCCACTTCGCTGTTTCCAACTGCCAACTGGCTGGAGCGCGAGGTGTACGACTTCTTCGGGATCGTCTTCGACGGGCATCCGGACCTCCGACGGATCGAGATGCCGGAGGATTGGGTGGGCCACCCGCTTCGTAAGGACCAGCCGCTGGCCGGGGTGAACACCCAGTACAAGGGAGCGTTCATCCCTCCGCCGGACCAGAGGGGGTGGTAGCCGATGGCGGAGCCGACCTCCAGGGAAGGCCTGCCCGAAGTGGGAGGCGCGCCCGTGCAGGGGGCGCCCGGAACCACCTTGCAGCCCGCTCCTGCGATCTCCGAGGAGACCATGATCATCAACATGGGGCCGCAGCACCCCTCCACCCACGGGGTGCTCCGCCTCGTCCTGGAGCTCGACGGGGAGTACGTCGTGTCCTGCAGGCCGGTCATCGGCTACCTGCATACCGGGATCGAGAAGAACACCGAGTATCGGACGTGGCAGCAAGGGGTCACGTTCGTGACCAGGGCCGACTACCTGTCGCCGTTCTTCAACGAGCTGGGTTATTGCCTGGCCGTGGAGCGGCTCCTCGGCATCGAGGCCCCGCCGCGGGCGCAGGTGATCCGGGTGATGGTGTGCGAGCTGAACCGCATCGCCAGCCACCTCCTCTGGCTGGCGACGACGGGATTGGAGCTCGGGGCCATCTCGATCATGCTGTACGGCTGGCGGGAGCGTGAGGAGACCCTGCGCATCTTCGAGCTGGTCACCGGCCTGAGGATGAACCACGCGTACATACGGGTCGGTGGCCTGGTGATGGATCTTCCCGAGGGTGCCGAGAACCAGGTCCGCGCGTTCCTCGACCTGATGCCTGGGCGGATCCACGAGTACGAGCAGTTGCTCACGGGCAATCCCATCTGGCGCCAGCGCACCGTGGGCATCGGGACCATGTCCGCCGACGACCTGCTGGCTCACGGCGTCACCGGGCCCATGCTCCGGGCGGCTGGCGTCCCCTGGGACCTGCGCAAGACCATGCCGTACTCGGGCTATGAGACTTACGAGTTCGACGTCCCCACGCGGACGGACGGCGACGTGTTCGCGCGGTACGAGGTCCGGATTGCGGAGATGCGGCAGTCACTGCGGATCGTCGAGCAGTGTCTGGACCGGCTGGAGCCGGGCCCCGTGATGGTCGACGACCCGAAGGTCCGTTGGCCCGCGCAGCTCGAGGTCGGTCCGGACGGGATCGGCAACTCCGAGCAGTACGTGAAGCACATCATGGAAGAGTCGATGGAGGCCCTCATCAATCACTTCAAGATCGTGACCCAGGGCTTCCGGGTTCCCGCCGGGGAGGTGTACCAGGCTGTGGAGTCTCCTCGTGGCGAGCTCGGCTTCTACGTCGTTTCGAACGGGGGGAACAGGCCGTACCGGGTGCACATCCGAGCACCGAGCTTCGTGAACCTGCAGGCCATACCCACGATGATCCAGGGCAGCCTCATCGCCGACCTCATCGCCGCGGTGGCCAGCACGGACCCGGTGATGGGGGATGCCGACAGATGAGCGGGGAAGAAGTGAGTTCCGGACAGCTCCCCATCTGGCAGACCGGCCAGCCGGGCGGCGACACCCGGGTGGTGCAGGTCGATATCGAAGGGCCGGTGCTGTCCGAGGAATCGCGGGCGGTGGCGGACCGGATCGTGGCCAAGTATCCGACCCGGCGCTCGGCCCTGATCCCACTGCTGTACCTGGTTCAGTCCGAAGCGGGCTGGGTTCCCCGCCAAGGGATGCGAGAGGTCGCGGAGATCCTCGGCCTCACCACGGCCGAGGTCGAGGCCGTGGCCACGTTCTACACGATGTTGAAGCTCCATCCGTGCGGCAAGTACGTCATCTCCATCTGCACGAATCCGTCGTGTGCGCTGCTCGGGGGGCGCCGCCTGTACGACCGGGCCCGCGAGTTGCTAGGCGATCACGCGGAGCACATGACCAAGGACGGCCTGTTCACCCTGGAAGAGGAGGAGTGCCTGGCCGCCTGCGACAAGGCCCCGGTGCTCGCGGTGAACTACGTCTACTACGACAAGGTCACGGACGAACAGCTGGAGAGCATGATCGCGTCCATCCGGGATGGAAACGTCCCCGAGGCCGCCCGGGGCGGAGTCCCGGGCGAGCTCAAGGAAGTCTCGAAGATCCTGGCCGGGCTGGAGGAGGCCGGCGATGGCTGAGTTCGAGCCCGTCTTGACCGCTCGGTGGGCCAACTCCGATGCCACTTCGATCGACGGGTACATGAAAACGGGCGGCTACGGGGCTTTGAAGAAAGTCCTGGGGATGACACCGGAGGCGGTCATCGAGGAGGTCAAGGCGTCGGGGCTTCGGGGCAGGGGCGGCGCGGGCTTCCCCACCGGGGTCAAGTGGTCCTTCATCCCCCAGGACACGGGCAAGCCCGTGTACGTGGTGGTGAACTTCGACGAGAGCGAACCCGGCACGTTCAACAACCGCGAGCTGGTGGAGCGCGATCCCCACCAGCTCGTCGAAGGCGCCATCATCTGTGCGTACGCCGTCCGCTGCCACAGGGTCTTCGTGTACGCCCGGGGCGAGTTCGTCTGGCCCGGAACGGTTCTGAAACGCGCCGTATCCGAGGCCTACGACAAGGGGTTCCTCGGCAAGGGCATCGGAGGCAGCGATTTCGACGTCGACCTGGTGATCCACCGAGGCGCCGGCGCGTACATCTGCGGGGAGGAGACGGCCCTCCTCGAATCCCTGGAGGGCTATCGAGGCCAGCCGCGCCTGCGACCACCGTTCCCCGCTGTGGAGGGGCTGTACAAGAGCCCCACCGTGATCAACAACGTGGAGACGCTCTCGTGCGTGCCCCACATCATCGACCGTGGGGCACGGTGGTTCGCCTCGATGGGCACCGAGAAGTCAACCGGCCCCGGTGTCTTCTCGATCTCGGGCAAGGTCAATCGCCCGGGGAACTACGAGGCGCCGATGGGGACCACGGCCAGGGAACTGATCGAGGGATATGCCGGTGGCGTCCGCGACGGCAAGAGGATCAAGGCCTGGACGCCGGGGGGTTCCTCGACGCCCTATCTGACCGCCGACCATCTCGACGTCCAGATGGCCTTCGACGAGGTTGCCGCCGCGGGCTCCTTGCTGGGAACCAAGGCCATGATCGTGTTCGACGAGGCGGACTGCATCGTCGACGCGACGCTTCGGTTCAGCCAGTTCTACGCCCACGAGTCCTGCGGCAAGTGCACCCCGTGTCGCGAGGGGACCTGGTGGGTGACCCGGGTGCTCCGTCGAATCGAGCAGGGCCACGGACGGATGGAGGACATCGACCTGATCAAGGACGTGGCCGGCAACATGCTGTTCAAGGCGTTCTGCGCGTTGGCCGACGGCGCGGTATCGCCGCTCGACTCCTCGATCAAGTACTTCAGGGACGAGTACGAACAGCACGTGAAGCAAGGCCGATGCCCCCTGCAAGAGGAGCGACCGATCCTTCGGGCGGCCACCGGTCGATCGGGCGGGACGACCGGCGGGCTCGCCCAGATCCTTCCGGAAGGCGAGGAGATCCAGCTCGGCGAGGTTCTCGGATGACCAACGGGGCCGACCTCGTCACCCTCTCCATCGACCACAAGGACGTCTCCGTCCCGAGGGGAACCCTGATCATCCGCGCCGCCGAGGAGCTGGGCATCGAGATCCCACGCTTCTGCGACCACCCCTTGCTCGAGCCGGTCGCTGCGTGCCGTCAGTGCTACGTGAAGGTTGAGGGGCAGCGCAAGCTCATGACGTCGTGCTCCACGCCTGTGGCCGACGAGATGAAGGTGTTCACCCAGTACACGGACGAGGAGGTCAAGAAGGCCCAGGTCTCGGTCCTGGAGTTTCTCCTGATCAACCATCCACTGGATTGTCCGGTGTGCGACCGGGGCGGGGAGTGTCCCCTCCAGGATCAAGCCCTGGCGTTCGGCCCGGGTGAGAGCCGGTACCTGGAAGCCAAGCGCACGTACCGGAAGCCTCTGCCCCTTTCTCCCCTGGTCGCTCTGGACCGGGAGCGCTGCGTGCTGTGCGCCAGGTGCACGCGCTTCTGCGACCAGATCTCGGGGGATCGGTTCATCGAGCTGTTCGACCGGGGCGCGGCCGAGCAGGTCTCCATAGCCCCGGGGGAGGATTTCAGGAGCCCGTTCTCCGGTAACACGATCCAAATCTGCCCGGTGGGTGCGCTCACCGCCAGGACGTACCGATTCGCCGCGCGGCCCTTCGACATCAAATCCGGTGACTCGATCTGCCCGCACTGCGCGTGTGGTTGCAACCTCCGAGTCGATCAACGTCGGGGCGAGGTCGTCCGCCACCTGGCCAGGGACAACTATGCCGTCAACGACGCCTGGCTCTGCGACAAGGGGCGATTCGCCTTCCAGTTTCCGGACAGATCGAGCCGTCTGACTACGCCCCTGCTCCGCGAGCGGGGGCTGGAGCCGGTCTCATTCGGCGAAATCCTCGCCGCAGTCGCCGACTGGTGCCGGGGAAGCTCCGTGGCGATCCTGGCCGGTGGCCGCCTCTCCGATGAGGACGCGTTTGCTCTGTCCAAGCTCGCTCGGACCGTGTTCGGGACGAACGACGTCGACCACCGGACGGCGGGGTTCGCGGATTCCGGCGCGGCGCCTGTCGAGGCGATGCAGGCAGCCGGGATGCCGGTCACGTACAAGGCGGTGGAAAGGGCGAAGGCCATCCTCATCGTGGGGCTCGACGCGGAGAACGAACTTCCCATCTTGCATCTGCGGATCCGCAAGGCCGCCGCGAGAGGAGCGAAGGTCTTCGTGGTGCATCCGCGCAGGACCCGCCTGTGGGACGTGGGGGAGTGGCACCCGTGTCTGCCGGGAGACGAGGCAGCCCTGTCCCGCCGAATCCGAGAGGCGGCGGAAGGCTCCGAGCTCTGGACTCTCCGCTCCGCCCTGGTCGAGGCCGGTCCGGAGGCCGTGGTCCTGGCGGGCCCTCGCCTGGTGGAGTCGTCGGGAGCGGTCGCCGCGGTTTCCGAGCTGGCAGGCGAGACCGGAGCCAAGGTCGCGGTCCTGTGCCGCCGAGCCAACGACCGGGGCGCTCTGCGTGCGGGGCTGCACCCGGCGCTCCTGCCCGGTGGTCGAGCCGTCTACGACGACGTCGAACGAGGGGGCGTCGAGGCGGCGTGGGGCACGCTCCTTCCACCAGAGCCTGGGCGGGACACAGCCCAGATCCTGCAGGCAGCCGCCGCGCGAGAGATCGATGTCCTGTTCTTGGTGGGCGTGGACCCGCTCCGAGACTTCCCCGACGCATCGACTGCCAGAAAGGCGCTGGAGAACGTTCGCTACAAGGTGGTCGTGGACATCTCCGCCGACGCGCTGGCCATCTACGCCGACGCCATGCTGCCCGCAGCGTCCTACCTCGAGAAGGATGGCCATTACTCCGACTGGGAGGGCCGGGCCCAGCGGCTCCGGCCGTTGCGTCCTCCCATAGGCCTGGCACGGTCCGAGTGGGAGATCTTCCAGGAGCTGTCCGAAGCGATGGGATCCGACATGGGCTTCCACTCGCTGGACTTGCTGCACGAAGAGATGGGGACGTTGCTCGCCATGGATGACGCGAATGTCGGCGTGGCCGGAGGCCCCCGCGAGCGGAGTGCGAGCGAGCGGCCCTTCCGCACGTCGAGCGAAGCGAGCACGGGGACCCCTGGCGCGAGTCGAGCCGAAGCGAGTGGGGTCGGCCGCGCCGACTCGGGCCAGGCTCATGCCGGCGAGCTCGTTCTGTTCTCGTACCCCCTCTTGGTTGATGAGGGGCGGCTCTCTGAAGGAGCCGAGGCGTTGAAGGGGGCTCTCGAGGAGCCGCCCTTCGTGGAGATTCATCCTGTTGATGCCGAACGACTCGGGCTCGTGGACAAGGGCGTCGCCCGGATCCGGACCGCGGCCGGCCATGCGGAGCTGCCGGTCCGGATCACGGAGGGGATCGCTCGTGGCGTCGTGTTCGTGCCCTACAACCAACCCGGGTTCGCGGCCAACTCGATCCTTTCGGGTCGCCTGATCACCCAGGCGTCGTTGGAGCCGGTCGAAGCTCGGGCAGAGGCGGCGTCATGACGCTCCTCGCAAGGATCGACTGGGTGACCTGGATCCTGCTCGTGGTGAGGGTGGTGGTGATCTTCGCCGCCTTGCTGGTGGCAGTGATGGTGGTGATCTGGCTGGAGCGCAAGGTCGTGGCGGACATGCAGGTCCGGGTGGGGCCCAACCGCGCCGGTCCCTTCGGCATCCTTATCACGTTGGCCGACGGCGCGAAGCTCTTCTTCAAGGAAGGGATAACACCGACCACGGCAGACCGACCCGTGTACATCCTCGCGCCGCTCGCCTCGATGATCCCGGCCATGCTCGCCTTCGCGGTGATTCCCTTTGGCACCGGCGTGCTCGTGTTCGGCCGACACGTCCCGTTCCAGATCAGCGATCTCAACGTGGGGATCCTGTGGATCCTGGCGATGGCGTCGCTGGCCGTGTACGGCGTGGTCCTGGCCGGCTGGTCGAGCGGCTCCAACTATCCACTCCTCGGGGCCATCCGCTCGAGCGCCCAGATGATCTCCTACGAGGTCGGCATGGGACTGGGACTGGTCGCCGTCCTTCTGTACAGCGGGACCCTGACCCTGGGCGGCGTGGTTGCCGTGCAGGCCAGGCACTTCCACGTCACAGGCCTCGGTTGGCTGCCGAAATGGAACATCTTCCTGCAGCTCCCCGCCTTCCTGATCTACATGACCGCTGCGCTCGCTGAAACCAACCGGCCGCCGTTCGATCTGCCCGAAGCGGAGACCGAGCTGGTGGCCGGGTACCACACGGAATACTCGGGCATCAAGTTCGCCATGTTCTTCCTGGCCGAGTACATGCACATGATCACCGTCTCCGCGGTCGGCGTGACCTTGTTCCTCGGCGGGTGGCACGGGCCGCAGTTCCACGTGCTGGGGTGGCTGTGGCCGCTGCTGTGGTTCCTGATCAAGCTGTACGTGGTCATCTTCTGTCTGATCTGGATCCGGGCCACGGTGCCCAGGTTCCGGTACGACCGGCTGATGAACTTCGGCTGGAAGGTCCTGATCCCCATCGGCCTCATGTGGATCCTCATCACGGCTGCAGCGATCGAGCTTCCGAACGTCTACGAAGATTGGCGAGCGGCCGTACTCATCGCCAGCGGGACAGTCCTCCTGATCATCATCCTTGTCCCGCTGTTCGTGGGGCCACCGCGTGGCACGGGTGAGCGGACGAAGGCCATGAAGGGGTGAGCGAGATGAGTCGACAGGGCGGGACCCGCGGCACATCCACCCAGCAGGAGATCGGAATGCTTCGGGCCATCGCCAAGGCAGTCTTCAGGATCGGCCAAGGGCTGTCGGTCACGTTCCGCCAGATCTTCCGCAAGGACGTGACGAAGCAGTATCCGCGGGAGATCCCGTCCCTTCCTCCGCGATCCCACATCGGGCGCCACCTCCTCAACCGGCACGCAAATGGCTTGGAGAAATGCATCGGGTGCGAGCTGTGCGCCTGGGCCTGCCCCGCTGACGCGATCTATGTGGAGGGCGCCGACAACAGCGAGGAGAAACGCGTCTCCGCAGGAGAGCGCTACGCCAAGGTCTACCAGATCAACTACTTGCGCTGCATCATGTGCGGCCTCTGCGTGGAGGCCTGCCCCACCCGCGCCTTGACACTCACCAACAACTTCGAGATGGCGTTCGAGACCCGCGAAGACGCCATCTACGAGAAATGGCAACTGCTCGAGCCACCGCCACCCCTGGGGACCGCCCCGGGGACCGAGCAAGGGCGCTGAGCTGCGTGGCCGACTGGATCGTGTTCTGGGTGATCGCTCCCATCTCGATCCTGGCGGCGGGAGCCATGGTCCTCGCTCGTAACGCCGTGCATTCCGCTCTGTTCCTGATCGTCAACTTCTTCACGCTGGCCTTGTTCTTCCTGATCCTGGGGTCACCCTTCCTTTTCGTGGTCCAGATCATCGTGTACGCGGGGGCCATCATGGTCCTCTTCCTGTTCGTGATCATGTTGCTCGGTGTCGATTCCGCTGTGCCGCTCACCGAGCGACTGAAGGGCCAGCGCTGGCTGGCCCTTCTCTTGGGGGCCGCCCTCGTGGTCGAGGTGTTCTTCGCCGTGCGAGTGGGCATCGGGTTCGCCCACGAGCAGCTTCCAGACCTTGCGGCCGTGAACCGGGGCGGGAACACCCAGGCGCTTGCCAGGATCCTGTTCAATCGGTACTTCTTCCCCTTCGAGGTGACCTCGGTGTTGTTGATCGTGGCGGCGATCGGCGCCATGCTCCACGGCCGCCGCCGGATAGCGGAAGAAGAAACCGTCGATGTTCCCGCCGATCTACCACGGGCACCTGTCGACGCCGGCACCGCCACTGAGGTGCGGTCGTGAGGACGCCGATCTCCTACTTCCTGTTGGTTTCTGCACTGCTGTTCACCATCGGGACCGTCGGGGTCCTCGTCCGGCGCAATGCCCTGGTCATCTTCATGTCCGTCGAGCTGCAGCTGAACGCGGTGAATCTGGCCCTGGTCGCCTTCGCCCGACAGCAGGGGAACCTGACCGGGCAGGTCCTGGCCTTCTTCTCGATGGTGGTGGCGGCGGCAGAGGTGGTGGTCGGACTGGCCATCATCGTTTCCCTCTACCGCAAGGCTCGAAGCGCGGATGTGGACGACGCCAGGCTCCTGAGGGGATGAGCCGGTGGTGAAGCTGGCGCCCCTCATCCCAGCGCTCCCTCTGGCCGGAGCGGCCATCCTCCTGCTCACCGGGAAACGTTGGCGAGGTGAGATCGCCGGCTGGCTGGCTTCTCTGTTGGTGGCCGGTGCCTTCGTGGTGGCGATCGTCGTGTTCATCGACCTGATCGCTCAGCCGTCGGCGGAACGCCTCACCCACGTCAAGGTGTTCGATTGGGTGGCCGTCGGCACCTTCAAGGTCGCCGCACAGTTCCGAGTGGACCCACTGTCGATCGTCATGGCCCTCACCGTCACCGGCGTCGGGGCGCTCATCCACATCTATTCGATCGACTACATGCACGGAGATCCCAGGTACGCCCGGTTCTTCGGCTACATGAACCTGTTCGTCTTCTTCATGCTCGTGCTGGTCCTGGCGGACAACTTCCTTCTCCTGTACCTGGGGTGGGAGGGGGTGGGGCTGTGCTCCTATCTGCTGATCGGTTTCTGGTTCGAGCGAAAGGCCGCCGCCGACGCGGCGAAGAAGGCGTTCATCACGACCCGGATCGGTGACTCGGCGTTCCTCATCGGGGTCCTGTTCATCTGGCTGAAGGTCCACTCGCTCGATTTCGACGCGGTGTTCAGGGTTGCGCACGGGCTCCCCGGCGGCACCGCGACGATCATCTCCCTGCTCCTGTTCGCCGGCGCCGTGGGGAAATCGGCCCAGCTGCCGTTGCACGTGTGGCTGCCGGATGCCATGGAAGGGCCGACGCCCGTGTCGGCGTTGATCCACGCGGCCACCATGGTCACCGCGGGGGTCTACCTGGTGGTTCGGTCCCACGCCGTCTTCGAGGCATCCGGCACCGCCCTCACCATCGTGGCCATCGTGGGGATCGTCACGGCCATTTATGCGGGCTTCTCCGCCATCGGCCAGGACGACATCAAGCGGATGTTGGCGTACTCCACGATCAGCCAGCTGGGGTTCATGTTCTTCGGCGCGGGGATGCAGGCCTACGCCGCAGCGATCTTTCTCTTGGTGGCGCACGCGTTCTTCAAGGCACTGCTCTTCCTCGGGGCGGGCAGCGTGATGCACGGCTTGCCGAACGACGAGACGGACCTGATGAAGATGGGCGGTCTGCGACGGGTCATGCCCATCACCGCCTACACCTGGATGATCGGGTGGCTGGCGATGGCCGGGATCCCTCCCCTCTCGGGGTTCTTCGCCAAGGACCAGGTGGTGGCCGCGGCGAGCCAAGCGGGGCGGCTGGGTCTGTGGTACGCCGCCCTGTTCGGGGCCTTTCTCACCGCGGTCTACGAGACCCGGGCCACGTTTCTTGCCTTCTTCGGCGAGCGTCGATACGAGGGGCATCCCCACGACCCCCCGCCTCGCATGCGATCGGTGCTCGTGGTCCTTGCCGTCGGCGCCGCCACGGCCGGAGTCCTTGGCCTCTCGGCAACCACCGGGCTGATCCCGAAGTTCCTGGCGCCAGTGGTCGGTCCCACCCGTGAGGCCCGGGCGGGGCCTTCCGAGGGAGTCCTTGCGATCGTCTCCTTCGTGGTTGCTGTTGCCGGGATCGCGCTCGCCTGGTTCGTGTACCTCTCCGGGCGGATCGACTGGCAGGCCCTGCGGGTTCGGTTAGGTGGGACCAAGAGGACGCTCCAACGCGGGCTCTACCTGAACGACGTCTACGGGGGAGTCGTGGTCGGGCCCGCCAAGCTCGGTGCGGCCTTCCTCGCCTACGTTCTGGACAAGCGGATCGTGGACGGGGCCGCGAACGGGATCGGCCGGCTGTTCGCCACGGCGGCCGGGACGGGAAGAAAGGTCCAGACCGGCTTCGTCCGGAACTACGCCTTGGCCTTTCTCCTCGGAGCGGTGGCCATCCTGCTGTATCTGGCGGTGAGGTTCTAGATGGCGCACATCTTGGGTGTCGCCGCTTCGCCCTTCACGTCCGATCAGAGCAGCTTTCCATGGCTGACCGTCGTGACCTTCGCTCCGCTGGCCGGCGCCGTGATCGCGACCCTCTTTCCGTCTCGGGCACTCGGCCTCCATCGCTTGTGGGCATTGGGGGTCACCCTGGCCACCTTCGGGCTCTCGCTGGCCATGCTGACCGCCTACCACGCGGGAGCCGGTTTCCAATTGGTGGAGAGAGCGGTCTGGGTGAGGTCGCTGAACTTCAATTACATCCTCGGCGTGGACGGCATCAGCCTGTTCATGGTCCTACTGACGACCTTCCTGATGCCGGCGGCCGTGCTCGTCTCCTGGCGGATCGAACAGCAGGCCAAGTACTACATGATCGCCTTCCTCATCCTGGAGACGGCCATGATCGGCTCGTTCGTGGCTCTGGACCTGCTGCTGTTCTTCCTGTTCTTCGAGGCGCTGCTGTTCCCCATGTACCTGATCATCGGGGGGTGGGGGAGCGAGCGACGGGTCTATGCTGCGGTGAAGTTCTTCCTGTTCACGATGGCGGGATCGGCGTTCCTCCTGGTGTCGATCCTGTTCCTGTACTTCCGCGCTGGGTCCGATCTCGGCCGTACCACGTTCGACTACACGCAGCTGCAGCACCTCGTCCTCCCGGTGAACACGGCTCGATGGTTGTTCATGGGGTTCTTCGTGGCCTTCGCGGTCAAGGTTCCCCTGTTCCCCTTGCATACGTGGTTGCCGGACGCACATACCGAGGCCCCGACGGCGGGCTCGCTGATCCTGGCGGCCGTCCTGCTGAAGATCGGGGCCTACGGCCTGATCCGATTCAACCTTGGGCTGTTCCCCGAGGCGTCTCACTACTTCAGGACCTTCGTGATGGTGCTGGCGGTCATCGGCATCGTGTACGGAGCGGCGGTCGCCCTGATCCAGACCGACGTCAAGCGCCTGGTTGCGTACTCCAGCGTCTCCCACCTGGGATTTGTCGTGCTGGGAACGTTCGCCTTCACGTTGCAGGGAATGAGCGGTGGTGTGCTCCAGATGGTGAACCACGGGCTGTCGACCGGCGCGCTGTTCCTCCTGGTGGGGATGCTGTACGACCGAACCCACACCCGAGACCTCGGGCGGATGGGAGGGCTGGGCGCAACCATGCCGGCGCTGGCCGGGGTGTTCCTGTTCGTTGCCCTCTCATCTGTTGGCCTGCCCGGCCTGAACGGGTTTGTCGGCGAATTCCTCGTCCTGCTCGGGACGTTCGTCGTGAGCAAGCCCTTCGCGGTGGCCGCGGTGGTGGCCGTGGTGCTGGCCGCGATCTACCTGCTGTGGGCGTACCAGCGAATGATGCACGGCCCGGTTGCCAACGAAGAGCACCGTCTGTTGCCCGACCTGTCCAAGCGGGAGTACGCCATCCTGGTGCCGATCATGGCGGCCATCCTGTTCGTGGGCGTGTTCCCTCAGCCGCTCCTCGACAAGATCGAGCCTGCTGCGAAGAAGGCCACGACCTGTGTGATCCTCACGAACCGGACTATCCGAGTCGGCAAAGGGGTCGAGCTTTCCTCCTTCTGCTCGGAGCCCGTCGAAGCGGCTCCTGTCGGTGACATCGCTGGGAGTCCGTGACGTGCTGAGCGTTGTGGGACAGGCGCTGGTTGCTCAAGGGATCTCGCCGCACGTGCCGCTGGTCTTCCAGCCGGTGGTCCCGGAATTCATCCTCACAGGGACGGCGATCGTGATCCTGCTCTGGGATGCCATCCGACAGGCAGAGGACCAGGCTCCTCTGGCCCTCGCCGCGCTGGCAGGCATTGCCGCGGCCGCCGCATACACCGTCTGGCTGTGGTTCTGGGTGGGAAAGCCCGGTCACCCGGCGAGCGTGCTCGGTGGAATGGTGGCTGCCGACAAGTTCGCGCTGTTCATCCGGTTCGTGCTCCTCGGGGTCGCCGCCATCGGCGTGACTCTTGCCTATCATTATCTCGATCGCGCCCGTGAGGCCCGTGGCGAGTACTATCCGCTGCTACTGTTCGCCACGGCCGGCATGACGCTGATCGGGGCGGCGGACGACCTCATCCTGGTGTTCCTGGCCCTGGAGATCCTGTCGCTCTCGCTGTACCTGATGACGGGCTTCTCCTTCCGGCGCCTGGCCTCGGCCGAGGCATCCATGAAGTACTTCCTGCTCGGGGCGTTCTCGTCCGCGTTCTTCCTCTACGGCGTCGCCCTCGCCTACGGAGCCACCGGCACGACCAACCTCTCGGGGATCGCCGGGAAGCTGTCCGGGCAAGCGGGCGGCGTCGCCCTCGCCCTCGGCGCGGCCGGGCTCCTGGCCACCGGGTTCGGGTTCAAGGTGGCCGCGGTGCCGTTCCACATGTGGACTCCCGACGCCTATCAGGGCGCCCCCACGTGCGTCACCGCCTTCATGTCCGCGGGAACCAAGGTAGCGGCGTTCGCGGCCTTCCTTCGCGTGTTCAACACGGCGTTCAGTCCGCTGATCTGGGACTGGCGGCCCTTCGTGTGGGGGGTGGCAGCAGTGACGATGCTGGTGGGAAGCATCCTGGCCATCGCCCAGACGGATGTGAAGCGGATGCTCGCCTACTCCTCCATCGCCCACGCGGGATTCATCCTGGTGGGTATCACCGCGGCGAACAGGGGGATCGAAGGAGCGATGTTCTATCTCGTTGCGTACGCGACGATGATCCTGGGGGCGTTCGCTGTGGTCATGCTGGTGTCGGTGCGCGGCGAGCAGAATGTCTCGTTGTCCTCCTACGCGGGGCTGGCCAGACGAAGCCCGTTCCTCGCCGTGGCCATGGCGCTGTTCCTCCTCTCGCTGGCGGGGATTCCGCCCACCGCCGGATTCATCGCCAAGGTGGCGGTCTTCAGCGCGGCGGTCCAGGCCGGGTACTGGCCGCTCGTGCTGATCGCAGTGATCGCCTCGGTGATCGCGGCCTTCTTCTACATCCGGGTCATCGTCCTGATGTACATGCAGGATCCCGCGGGGTCGGTGGAGCTGGAGCGAACCCCGGTGGCCCAGGTAGCAGTAGCGGTCCCCGCCGCCCTGACCCTTCTGTTCGGCGTACTGCCCGGCCTTCTCTTCGGATTCCTGAAGTCGGCTTCGGTGATCAAGTTCTGATGGCCGTCTCGTCCCGGGGGCCTGCCGCTTCGCTACTTGAGGCCCCCGAGCCCCCGCACTCGTGGCTGCGATCTACCGACCCAGGTAGCATCGACCCCATGTCCAGTAAAGAGCCACGGTGACCAGGGCCGAGACCAGCGGCCTGGAGGTTCCGGATCCCACCCTGGAGGGCCAGATCCGGGCCGGGCTGAACGACGTCGAGGCCATGCTGGAGAAAGCCGTCCGCTCCGACACGGACATCGTGACCGAGACCGCTTCTTACCTCGTGGCGGCCGGGGGCAAGCGGTTCCGTCCGATGCTCGTCCTGCTGTCCGGACACTTCGGCGACTTCGCCGACCCTCGCCTGGTCCAGGGAGCTACGGCCATCGAGGTGACCCACCTGGCCACGCTCTACCACGACGATGTCATCGACGAGGCGGACACCCGCAGGGGTAGGCCCTCGGTGAACGCACGGTGGGGGAACAACGTGGCCATCCTCACCGGAGACTTTCTCTTCGCCAGGGCATCGGAGATCTCCTCCGAGCTCGGCACGGAGGTGACTCGGCTCCTGGCTCGGACGATCGCCACCGTCTGCGACGGGCAGATCCGCGAAGTGGACTCCTGGGGCCGGATCGATCAGGGCGAGGACGACTACCTGGAGGTCATCAGGCGCAAGACCGCCGCGCTGATCGCCACCTCCTGCCGGCTGGGGGGGATGCTCTCGGACACTTCGGCCGAGAGCATCGAGGTCCTGGAAGACTTCGGGCTGGCCCTTGGTCTTGCCTTTCAGCTCTCCGACGACATCATGGACGTGATCGCCACTGCGGAGGAACTGCACAAGGAACCGGGCCAGGACATGAAGCTCGGGGTGTATACGCTGCCCGTCTTGTACGCGCTGCAGGACGGTCGGGCCGGCCGCGAGTTGGCTGCCTTGCTGTCTGACGGCCCACCTTCAGGGGACCGGCTCGCCCGTGCGCTGGAGATCGTACGGGCCGACGGCTCGCTGGCCCGTGCACGAGTGGCAGTCTCGCGAAGCGTCTGGCGGGCCCGGAAGCTGGCCACAGCCCTTGCTCCCCGGCCGGCCCGGGATGCTCTGGTCCACATCGCGGAGTTCCTGGCCGTGCGCTGCGGCGCAGCGAACTGACGGGTGGGGCTGATGGGATCAGTTGGAAACCCGGGTGGGACTACGATGGTTCGTCGGAGTGGTGGGCCGATGACGGGTCCGTACTCTGGAAGGCCCGGTTGATCGCGAACAGTATCGCCTGCGTCCTGGTCTGAAGGCCAAGCTTGGACAGCATGTCCTCGATGTACTTGGCGACGGCCCGCTCGGGCATGGACAGCTGGTCCCCGATCTCCTTGTCCGTCAGGCCGTCGGCGACCATGTTGAGGAGTCGTCGTTCCTGAGGCGAGAGTGCGGCGAATCTGTCGGGCGGCACCTCCGGTTGGAGTGGTGGCTCCTCCGGGGCGCCTGCTTCGGGATCCGGTCGTTCCTGCTCCTTGGCTTCGGTCATGGAACTCGAGCCCCCGCTCGCCCCGCGAACCATGAGCACGAAATGAAAGGGATCGTGGCGCCTCAGGCGCCACGATCCCTCCTATCTCGGCCCGGGCCCCCGAGATGCTTTCACGGTCTATTACCTTGGCCAGGGGAAACCAGCCATCCCCGCCGCCGCTGCCGCAGCCACGGCGAGCAGAGACAAGGCCGTCATCCACGCCCGCTTCATGAGGAGACCCTCCCTTTTCTTCAGCGCCGTTCCCTCCTCGTGGGGCGATGGTACTGCCGAGCTTAACTATGAGTCAAGGTTGCTTGTTAAGTCCTTCGCACCCACCGTAGAATCCGTGGTGCATGGAACTGGCTGCCCGGATTCGTGACCTGCGAGTTCAGGCCGGACTCACCAAGACGGCCCTCGCCCGGCCGCGGTACACCGTGAGCTACGTCAGCCAGATCGAGTCCGGCCGTCGCACCCCTTCCACGGAGGCCCTGGAGTTCTTCGCCGGCCAGCTGGGGGTGAGTTCCCACTTCCTGGCCACGGGAATCCCGGAGGACATCGAGGAGCAGCTTCGGTACCGGCTCGAGGAAGCCAGGACGGCGATCCGGGAGGGCCGAAGTGCCGACGCCCAGGGGCTGGCGGCCTCCGCGGCGGCCCAAGCCGAGGAGTACGGCCTCTCGAGCCTGTCCCACCAGGGGAAGCTGGTCTCGGCGGAGGCACTGGCCCAGCAGGGCAGATTCCCGGAGGCCATCGACGCCTACGAAGAGGTCCTGGAGCTCGATCTGCCCGAGCGGGATCGAGCCCTCGCGGTCGCCGGTCTGGCGAAGGTCTATCGGACGGTGGGCGACCTGGCCTACGCGGCCCAGATCGTCGAGTCATTCCTCGACCGAAGCAACCGCGGGCCACTCGATCCGTCCCTCACCGCCGAACTCCAGTCGGTCCTGGTTTCGATCTACTTCGAGCGGGGAGACGTCACCCGCGCAGAGCGGGCCGCCCGCAGAGCCCTCGCCGCCGCGTCGCACGGGGGCTCGCTAGAGCTACGGGCCAAGGCGTACTGGTACGCCAGCCGTGTCCTGGCCGAAAATCGCAGGTGGAGCGAGGCCCTCGACTATGCCACCAGGGCCACCGTCCTCATGGAGGAGCTGGAAGACCGGCACAACCTGGCCCGTCTGCACAACGCATACGCGTTCATCTGCCTCGAGGTCGAGCCCCCTCGCCTCGACGACGCCAAAGAACACCTGGACCGGGCGGAGGCCCTGCTGCCGGTGGAGATCGCCCCCAGCGAAGTGGCCTACATCCACGAGGAGCGAGGCCGGATCGCCATGCTGCTGGGACAGGCAGGGGAGGCCTTGCGGTGGGCCGAGCGCGGGCTCGCCGAAGCCCGCGCCGATGAGCTCGAGACGGCCCGATGTCTCTACCTGAAGGGCCGGGCGTTGTCGGTTCTGGATCGCCGCGGCGAGGCACGGGTGGCCCTGGAGGGGGCCGCCTCGGCATTCGCCTCGCAGGGCGCTCGCCAGCAGGAGGCCTCGTGCTGGAGAGAGCTCGCGGAGATCGACATCGCGGACGGCGACCTGGCCTCGGCGGTGAAGGCCTTCCGGGAAGGGCTCGAGGCCCTGGACCAGAGCCGAACCCGGGCCTGACGCCGTACCTCTCCGCCATCGCTACGGTGAGCAGGCAGGACCCTGCGTCCACCCCGGCTTGCTAGAATCCGGCTTGAGAAAACGTTCACAAGCTCGGCATTCGGGCGGGGAGTGCGTGGAGAGCTACTTCCAGTCGTACGGGATAGTCGTCGCCCTGCTGATCGCGGGGCTGGGGCTGGTGGCAACGGCGTTCGCTGCGGCCCGTCTGGTCGCTCCCCGGCGCCAACTGGCGGACAAGCTCACCACCTATGAGTGCGGGATCGACCCAGTGGGGGAAGGTTGGTCGCAGAGCCAGATCCGCTACTACATCTACGCCTTCCTGTTCGTGATCTTCGACGTGGAGAGCGTGTTCTTGTTCCCCTGGGCCACCATCTTCGAGCGCCTGGGCTACCAGGCAGTCGTGGAGATGGCCATCTTCGTGTTCATCCTGGCCCTGGGGCTGTTGTACGCGTACCGAAAGAAGGTGCTCCAGTGGGCGTGACAACTTCCCGAGAGAGGCTTTCGCCGTGAGCATTCTTGACGAGGTGGAGATGCCCCAACCGGTCAAGTTCATATTGAACTGGGGCCGCAAGTACTCGTTGTGGGTGATGAACTTCGGGCTGGCGTGCTGCGCCATCGAGCTCATCGCCACGTCAACTTCCAAGCACGACTTCATGCGCCTGGGAGTGATCCCGATCGCTCACGGCCCCCGACAAGCCGACCTGATGGTGGTGGCGGGCACACTCACCGACAAGATGGCCCCCGCTCTGAAGCGCGTGTACGAGCAGATGCCCGACCCGAAATACGTCATCTCGTTCGGGTCCTGCTCGAACTGCGGAGGTCCGTACTGGGACTCCTACTCGGTGACCAAGGGAGTGGACCAGATCGTCCCCGTGGACGTGTACGTGCCCGGATGCCCCCCGCGGCCCGAGGCCCTGCTCCACGGGATCATCCGGCTGCAGGAGAAGATCCAGAAGGAAGACATCCGGGAGAAGTGGAGTGGCAAGCTCACGCAAGCCCCTCTCACCAGCTGACATCACCGAGCGCCTTCGGGCCCAGTTCGGAGACGACATCCTCTCCTTTGAGGAGGTTCAAGGGCACCCCGTGGCGACCGTGGCTCCATCTCGCTACGCGGAGGTCGCCTCGTTCCTCAGGGACGAACCCGAGCTCGACTTCGACTTCTTCGACTTCCTGGCCGCCGTCGACTACCGGCCCAAGGACAGAGGGTTCGAGGTGATCACGCACCTGTACTCCACCCGCCTGAACCACCACGTCCGGCTGAGGGTGGAGTGCGACGCGGAGGATCCTCGCTGTCCCACGATCTCTCACATCTGGCCGGGTGCGAACTGGTTCGAGCGGGAGGCATGGGAGCTGTTCGGCATCACGTTCGAAGGACATCCCCACCTGGTCAAGCTGGTCTTGCCAGAGCAGTTCGTGGGACATCCCCTTCGCAAGGACTTCGCCCTGATGACCAGGGAAGCCAAGCCGTGGCCGGGCGCGGTGGAAGGCGAGGAAATAGAGGAATGAGGCTGCTGCTCCTGGTCCCCGGGCAGAGCTTCGTCAACAGCCTCGTTCACAACTTCTGGGGGGCCCTCGTGATCAAGCTGGTCTTGGTCATGGGATTCGTGCTGGTGGCGCCGATCGTGGTGATCTACGCCGAGCTGAAGATCATGGCCCACATGCAGCATCGGCTGGGGCCCATGTACGCCGGGCGGTTTCACGGGGTCGGTCAGCCCATCGCGGACGGGATCAAGCTGATCCAGAAGGAGGACGTGGTTCCTCGGGCCGCCGACTCCTGGGTGTTCACCCTCGCCCCAGCCGTTGTGCTCGTTCCGTACATCGCGCTGTTCGTGGTCCTCCCTTTCAGTAACACGCTGTTCGCTGAGAACCTCGACATCGGGATCTTCTACGTGCTGGCCATCACGGCGGTGTCGGTCATCGGAGTGCTGATGGCGGGGTGGGCCAGCGCGAACAAGTTCTCGCTGATCGGGGCGCTGCGGGCGGCAGCCCAGCTGATCGCTTACGAGCTCCCGATGATCCTGGCCGCCGTTGCCGTGGTGATGCAGGCCGGAGGTTTGGTACGGAATCCCTTGTCGCTGGTTGGCATCACCGAGGCCCAGCAGCACTACTGGTTCGTGCTGACCCAGCCGGTCATGTTCCTGATCTTCCTGGTCGCCTCGCTCGCAGAGCTCACTCGGACTCCGTTCGATATGCCGATCGCCGAGTCCGAGATCATCTTCGGGGCCTACACCGAGTACACGGGCATGAAGTTCGGGCTGCTGATGCTCTCGGAGTACGCAGGGATCCTGGCGTTCTCGGGGATCGCCACGGTCTTGTTCCTCGGCGGGTACCAGCCGTTCCCGGGCCTGGGCTTCATTCCCGGCCCTTTCTGGATGATCGGCAAGCTGGGCCTGCTCGCGTTCCTCATCATCTGGCTTCGTGTAACGTACCCGCGTTTGCGTGAGGACCAGCTGCAGCGATTCTCTTGGGTGGTGCTCATCCCGATCGCGCTGGCGGACATCCTGGTCACGGGCGCGGTCAAGGTGCTGGTGAAGTAGATGTCCATCGGACTCGAGCAGGAAGTCGGGACCGGCGTGGGACGAACCGCGCCGAAGCGGCGACGCCTTCCGGGCGCCGGCCTCCTCAAGGGCCTGGGCGTGACGCTCAAGCACATGCTGCAACGCTCCATAACCCAGGAGTACCCGGACGAGAAGCCGAACCTCCCCCCCCGGACCCGGGGCGTGATCGCCCTCAAAGAAGCGAACTGCACGGTCTGCTACAAGTGCTCACGCGAGTGTCCGGACTGGTGCATCTACATCGACGCCCACAAGGAGACGCATCCCCCCGCCTCTGGCGGGCGGGCTCGATCGGTGAAAGTGCTCGACCGGTTCGCCATCGACTATGCCCTCTGCATGTACTGCGGCATCTGCGTCGAGGTGTGCCCGTTCGACGCGCTGTTCTGGGCACCGGACTTCGAGTATGCCGAGTACGACATCCTCGACATGACCCACGAGAAAGAACGCCTGGAGGAGTGGACGTATCGCGTCCTGCCTCCGCCTCCTCTGGAGGTAGGGGCCGAGCCAATGCCCACCCCCGAGGAGGTCCCGATCCAGACGGGCGGCGGAGAGGCGGTCGCCGCGCGCCCACCGTCGGCAGGCGAGACCCCGGCGCCCGGGGCGCAGCCGCCGGCGGAGATGGCGCCTCCCCGGGCTGAGCCGGAGACGCCCGCCTCGCCCCAGCGTCCGGGCACAGCCACGGCCGAGGCCCCTTCGGCCACTGCCGAGGCCCCCGCACCTGTCCAGGAGCCGGTCGCGGCCACGCCTCCCCGACCGGCGGCCGAACGGCACGAAGTGGAACCCGACCAGGAAACCCTGGACCGTGTGCTTGCGGAGGAGCTGGCCAAGGGAACCGACCGCCGCGTCGCGGAGGGTCGGGCTCGGGCCGCCGCGATCCGGGCCGCACGGAAGAAACAGGGGGGATAGCCCAGCCGTGAGCGCCCAGGAGATCGCCTTCGTCGTGCTGGCCGTGGTGGGCGGGATCGCCGCGCTGCGCCTGGTGACCAGCCGGAACGTCGTGCACGCCGCCCTGTACCTGGTGGTGACCCTGGCCGTGGTCGGGGGGACCTATCTGTTGGTGGCCGCGGAGTTCTTGGCCTGGGTGCAGGTGCTGATCTACGTGGGCGCCATCGTGGTCCTGTTGCTGTTCAGCCTGATGCTCACGAAGGCCCCCATAGGAAGTGAGACGCTCGACAACCAGCAGCGCGGGTGGGCCGCCCTCGTCGGGGCGGGGGTGCTGGCCGGCCTGGCCTTCCTGGTCCAGGACTCCTTCGCCGGGAAGAGGATCACCCTCCAGCCGACCCGAACCGCCCAGGTAGGGACGGCGATCTTCCGGGACTTCGTCCTTCCTTTCGAGGTGGTCTCGGTGCTCTTGCTGGCTGCGCTGATCGGGGCGGTCGTGATCGCCCGCAAGGAAGAGGCGCCCGAGGCAGGGCCCGAGCGCAGGGTGCCGCTGATCGGCAGAAGGGAGCGAGTGCACCGATGACCGGCCTTCTGGCGGCCACAGTGCGGCTCCCCTTCCTGCTGTTCTTCGGGGCCTTCCTGTTCTCATGCGGCGTGTACGGGGTCCTGGCCAGGCGCAATGCCGTCCTCGTCCTGATGTCGATCGAGCTCATGCTGAACGCGGTGAACGTCAACCTGGTGGCATTCTCCGCGTATCTCCAGCAGCTCACCGGCCAGGTGTTCGCCCTGTTCGTCATCACAGTGGCCGCGGCGGAGATTGGGATCGGCCTGGCCATCGTGATCCTGATCTACCGCAACCGCGAAACGATCAATGTGGACGAGATCAGTCTGCTGAAGTGGTGACGATGCCTGGCGAGGGGGAGCGCCGGTGATCCACTATGCCTGGCTGATCCCGTCCCTTCCCGCGGTGTCGTTCTTCCTCATCGTGTTCTTCGGCAAGAAGATGCCCAGGCGGGGCCCGGAGATCGGCGTCGCCGCCGTGTTCGTGAGCTTCGTGATCTCGCTGATCGTCCTGTGGCACTTCGTGACCGGTGGGAAGCCCGTCACCAGCTCGCTGCACTTCCTCGACGCCGGTAGCTTCTTCAAGGTCGAGGTCGGTCAGAACGTGGATGGCCTGGCCGCGGTGATGTTCGTGGTTGTGACCCTCGTGTCCCTGCTGGTGCAGATCTACTCCACGGCGTACATGGAGGGGGATCGACGCTACACGTGGTACTTCGCGGCCCTGTCCTTGTTCACGGCCTCCATGTTGAACCTGGTCATCGCGGACAACCTGTTCCAGTTGCTGGTGGGCTGGGAGCTCGTCGGCATCTGCTCCTACCTGCTGATCGGGCACTGGTGGGAGGAGAAGGAGAACTCCGACGCCGCCATCAAGGCCTTCATCACCACCAAGATCGGCGACGTCCCTTTCATGTTCGGGATCTTCGTGCTCACCATCGCCGCGGGGACGGCGAACATCCCGGAGATCACCCATCTCGCAGAGACCCATCAGATCGCCACCGGGACGCTCACGGTCGCCGCTCTGCTTCTGTTCGGGGGGGCCATCGGAAAGTCCGCCCAGTTCCCTCTCCACGTGTGGCTGCCCGACGCCATGGCCGGTCCCACCCCGGTCTCCGCGCTGATCCACGCCGCCACCATGGTGGCCGCCGGTGTCTACCTCGTGGGCCGGATGTTCGCGGTGTTCGCCGCGTCCGGGCACGCCCTCGCCTTCGTGGGGACGATCGGTTCGATCACCATGTTGATCGCGGCGCTCCTGGCGATGGTCCAGGACGACATCAAACGCGTCCTGGCCTATTCAACGGTGTCGCAGCTCGCCTACATGGTGGCCGCGCTCGGCCTCGGCGAGGAGGGGTACACGCCGGGCTTGTTCCATCTGTTCACCCACGCTTTCTTCAAGGCCCTGCTGTTCCTCGGGGCCGGGTCGGTCATCCACGCGGTCCACTCGAACAACATGAGCGAGATGGGGGGATTGAGGAAGTTCATGCCGGTCACGTTCTGGACCTTCGTCATCGGTTCGGCCGCTTTGTCGGGGATCCCGCCGCTGGCCGGGTTCTGGTCGAAGGACGAGATCATCACGGAGGCGTTCAAGACCGGCCATTACCCGATCTTCGTGGCCGCTCTGGTGACGGCGATCCTCACCGCCTTCTATATGACCCGGGCCATCCTGCTGACCTTCTTCGGCGAATACCGAGGGACGGCCCACCCGCACGAGTCGCCGTCGACGATGACGGTACCCCTGGTGATCCTGGCCGCGCTCTCCGTGATCGCGGGGTTCCTGGGCCCAACGGGCACCTTCTTCGATTGGGTCCGCTTCGGTACCGCCGTTCACAAGCCTCCCGACTACGGGTTCGCAGCGGTCTCCATCCTCGGCGCCCTCGCCGGGATCGCCGTCGGATACCGCCTGTATGCGCGGTGGCGCGAACGCGACCCCCTCCGCCGACTCGGTCCCGGCTACGCGCTGCTGGAGCGGAAGTACTACCTCGATGACCTGTACCTGAGGGGCATCGTCCGGCCGGTCCAGTACCGCCTCGCGTCCGGCGTGTACTGGACGAACCAGAGGATCCTCGACGGGCTCGTCAATGGGGCGGCGTGGGTGGTCCGAAAGGTCGGTCTGGGGGTCGACACGGTGGACCGCAGGGCCGTGGACGGGGCCGTCAACGGGGTTGCGTTCAGCACCTGGCGGTCGGGCGGGCTCCTGAAGTACATCCAGTCCGGGAACGTCCAGCGGTATGCGATCGCTCTGTTCGGCGGGGTCATGCTCCTTGCGATAGGCATCACGGTCTTCAGATAGAGGGAGAGGGAATGAGCGGCTGGGAGAAGTGGGCGGTCACCCTCGCGGTGTTCCTACCGACCGTCGGCGCCCTGGTCATCGCGGCCATCCCCGGAACGATGGACCGGCTGATCCGAGCGCTGGGCATCCTCTTCTCCGGTGCCGCGCTGGTCGTCGGCATCATCATGCTGTTCGGTTTCAACTACGGCGCCCACGATGGCCTGCAGTTCGAGCAGAACGTCTCCTGGATCTCCACGATCAGCGCCCGCTACCACGTGGGCATGGATGGGATCAGCCTCCCGCTCTTCGAGCTGACTCTGCTGTTGTCGTTCCTCTGCGCCGTGTACACGTGGCGGATCCTGCCGCCCCCCGGCAGGCCCAAGGCGTTCCTCGCCCTGGTGCTTCTCCTCGAGACCGGGATGGCGGGCACGTTCATCGCCTTCGACCTCGTCCTGTTCTTCATCTTCTGGGAGCTCGTGCTGGTCCCCATGTACTTCCTGATCGGCATCTGGGGATCGGCCAACCGGGAGTACGCGGCCATCAAGTTCTTCCTGTACACGCTGTTCGGGAGCGTGTTCATGCTGCTGGGCTTCCTTGCCATGTTCTTCAAGTCGCAGCCGCACACCTTCGACATCGTCCAGCTCCAGCAATTCGCGACCACAGCCGGGTTCACCAAGAACCTCCAGTTGGTGATCTTCGCCGGCGTGTTCCTCGGGTTCGCCATCAAGGTGCCGATGTGGCCGTTCCACACGTGGCTCCCCGACGCCCATACCGAGGCGCCGACCGTGGGCTCGGTCCTCCTCGCGGGGATCCTGCTGAAGATGGGGACGTACGGGTTCATCAGGATCGCCCTGCCGATCCTGCCGGACGCGGCGAGGGTGTGGGCGCCGATCATCGCGATCCTGGCAGTCATCGCCATCGTGTACGCGTCCCTGGCGTGCCTGGCCCAGAAGGACCTGAAACGGCTGATCGCCTTCTCGTCGGTGGGGCACATGGGCTTCGTGATGCTGGGGATCGCCACGCTCACGACCGTGGGGATCAATGCCGCACTGTTCGGCATGGTGGCCCATGGCCTCATCACCGGGATGCTCTTCTTCGAAGTGGGGTCGATCTACGATCGCTATCACACCCGCCTCATCGCCGATATCGGGGGCGGCATGCTGCAGAAGGTCCCGATGCTGGCCGGCATCTTCGCCTTCACCGCCATCGCCTCGTTGGGGCTGCCCGGATTGGCCGGCTTCTGGGGTGAGGTCGCTGCCCTGCTGTCCTCGTACAGTCCAGCCCAGATCCTGTCCGGCCACCTCACCCTGTTCCGGACGCTCATGGTGTTCGGTGGGATCGGCACGATCCTCACCGCCGGCTATTTCCTGTGGACGCTCCAGCGGGTGAATCTGGGGACGCTGCCCGATGCGTGGAGGGAGCGCGCCCTGCCCGACGTCACCTCGATCGAGCTGGTGGCCTGGGCTCCGTTGCTGGCCGGGATCCTGGTCCTCGGGCTCTTCCCGGGACTGGTGTTCGGGGTCACGAACGATGCGGTGACGGCCCTGGTGAAGATCTTCGGCGGATGAGCCCGCGCCGATGAACCACGTCTCGTTGCTCGGGTTGGCGAAAGCGACGTTGAACCCCACCATCGATTACCACGCCATCGCCCCCGAGCTCGTGCTGGCCGGGACGATCTTCGTGGTGCTGCTGTTCGATCTGTTCCTGCCTCGGGATCGGAAGTGGTGGGCCATGCCGATCAGCTTCCTCGGCGTGGCCGGCGCCCTCGCCGCCACCCTCACCCTCATCGGGACACGGCGATCCACATTCGGCGGGTCCTACGTGGTCGACAACTTCGCCGTGCTGTTCAAGGTGTTCTTCACGGTGGTGGCGATGGTGATCCTGGCCCTGTCCCTGCGGTATTTCCGGGAGGGCCGCTACTACCAGGGCGAGTACTACGTGCTCCTGCTCTCGTCCTTCCTCGGCATGCTCACCATGCCGTCCTCCAGGGACCTGTTGATGCTGTTCATCTCCCTGGAGCTGGTGTCGGCGCCGGGGTTCCTCCTTGCCGGATTCCGGAAGACCGACCCTCGGTCGAACGAGGCCGCCCTCAAGTTCTTCCTGATCAGCGTGCTCTCGACCGCGGTGATGCTGTACGGGATGAGCTTGGTCTACGGCGTGACCGGGACGTTGCGACTGGAGGGGATCGCCGCCAAGCTTGCCCAGCCGGCCGGAGAGACGAACCTTGCGCTGGCGGCCATCCTGTTCGTGGTCACCGGGTTTGCCTTCAAGGTCTCCGCGTTCCCCTTCCAATTCTGGGCCCCCGACACGTACGAAGGGGCTCCGGTGCCGGTGGCGGCGTTCCTCTCGGTCGCCTCGAAGGCGGCCGGTTTTGCCGGACTGCTCCAGATCATGTTCGTGGCGTTCCTGCCCAGGGCGGACTTCTGGGCGCCGATCTTCGCTGTGCTCTCGTTGTTCACCATGACCATCGGGAATCTGGTGGCGCTGCAGCAACGGCAGGTGGTGAGGCTTCTCGCGTATTCGTCCATCGCCCAGGCCGGCTACATGCTCCTGCCCTTCGCCCTGGCCACCCCGGCCCTTGCCGCTGGGAGCGTGAACCGGGAGGCGTTCGCCGCCGCCACCCTGTACATCCTCATCTACGGAGTGATGAACCTGGGGGCGTTCGCCGTGGTCATCGGGCTGGCCCGGGAGGCTCCGGGGATCCTGATCAGCGACTTCGCAGGGCTGGGGCTCCGGGCCGCCCCACTGGCTGTATCCATGGGCATGTTCCTGATCTCTCTCGCCGGGATCCCGCCGCTCGCAGGCTTCTGGGGGAAGTTCTTCATCTTCAAGGCGGCAATCGATCGGGGCGGGGTGGGTCCGTGGCTGGCCATCGCCATGGTGATCAACTCCGTGATCTCGCTGGTGTACTACATCTCGATCGTCCGGGCGATGTTCTTCGAACCCGCGGCCGAGCCGGTGCGGCCGCTTCGGGCGGGAGTCCTGCTCACGGGCGTGGTGACCCTTGCCGCCGCGGGCATCGTGGCCGTGGGGGTGTTCCCCGATCTGTTTGCCCACTTCCCCCGGCTGTCCACGCTGATCACACGCTAGTCCTCCCCAGATCGCTGTACGAGCCCGCGGCTATTGCGAATCTCGCTGTCGGCGGCGATAGTGGGGGACCGGCGTCGAGGGACAGGGGGATGCAATGTCAGGCTCCAACAACGACGTGGTTCGCCGCGTCGAAGAGGCGTGGAACGGCCGCGACTTGGATTCGTTGGTGTGAGCGGAGAACCCGTTTCGCAACACGTGTTCGGCCTGATGAAGACCGCCGAGCCCCTGTACCGCTTCTTCACCTCGTCCTCGTGGGCAGCCCGGCAAGGGAGCCCCGGCATCTCAGACTTCGTGGCCGGGAACCCCCAGGACGAGCCCCCGCCAGGTGTGGTCGAGGCACTCCAGCGATGGAGCATCCCTCGGACCCGGGACTGGTTCGCCTACCACGCCGCCGTGCCCGGGGCCAAGGATGCCGTCGTCCAGTCGCTTCGGGATCGACTGGGTATGTCCTTCCGGGAAGATGACGTCTTCCTGACGAACGGGGCATTCGCCGGCTTGGCGGTGGCGTTGAAATCGGTGGTGGATCCGGGCGACGAGGTGATGTTCCTGTCGCCGCCGTGGTTCTTCTATCAGCTACTCATCGAGTCGCTCGGGGCGAAGGCGGTTCGCGTGCGCGTGCCTCCGCCGGCGTTCGACCTCGACGTCGATGCCATCGGCCAGGGCATCACGGAGCGAACCAGGGCCATCGTGGTGAACTCCCCGAACAATCCCACCGGCCGGATCTATCCGCCCGATGTCCTTGGCAAGCTGGCTGATGTGCTGAGTGAAGCCTCCGAACGCAACCGCCGTCCGATCTATCTGGTCTCCGACGAGTCCTACAACCGGATTCTGTTCGATGGGAACCAGTTCGACTCGCCCACTGCGTTTTATCCGAGATCGTTCCTGGTCTACACCTACGGAAAGACGCTGCTCACCCCGGGTCAGCGGCTGGGCTACCTGGCACTCACGCCGTCGATGCCCGACCGAGAGCTCGTGCGCGGAGCCGTGTTCATGATGCTGCTGGCCACGGGATACGCCTTCCCCTCAGTGGTCCTGCAGCGGGCCCTGGCTGACCTCGACCGGCTGACGATCGACATCGGGCACCTGCAGGAGAAACGCGACCAGGTGGTCGGTGCCCTCAGGGGAATGGGCTACGAGCTGGCGGTGCCCGAGGGAACCTTCTACCTGCTTCCGCGCTGTCCGATCCCGGACGACCTCGCGTTCACCGACATCCTGGCCGGCCGCGATATCTTCGTGCTGCCGGGCACGCTGGTCGAGCTGCCCGGCTATTTCCGGATCTCGCTCACCGCGAACGACGAGATGATCGAGCGCGCCCTTCCCGGGTTCGAGACTGCCGTGAAAGAGGCCCGGGCAGGGCGGGAATCTCCGGCCCACGTCCAGGGCTGACGTTCATCTCCAATTCACATCCAGCACCGTACAATTGGGTGAGCGAAGGGGAGTAGCCCAACGCCGAGGGTCGTCAGGACGCTCGAAGAGAGCCGGCCCCGGCGGGGGAGTCCCCGGCGAGACCTTCGCCTGGCGGCGGAGGTCTCTCGTGTCAGTGGGGCCCGGAAGGACCGGGCCCCCGTACGGGGTCCGGGGCCTCATGTAGCGAGCGGTGGGCCCGGGATCTGGGCCTCATGTAGCGAAGCGGTAGGCCCGGGATCTGGGCCTCATGTAGCGAAGCGGTAGGCCCGGGAAGGAGGGAACGGAAGTGAACAGGGTCAAGACCTGGGTGCTGATCGCGGCCCTGGGTGGGCTCTTCGTTCTGATCGGCGAGGTCCTTGGCGGCACCAACGGCCTGATCATCGGGTTGCTCTTGGGATTCGGGTTCAATCTCGCCATGTACTGGTTCTCCGACAAGATCGCCATCGCCACCACCCGATCCAAGCCGGTTACCGAGACCGATTACCCCGAGCTCTACCGGATCGTCCGCGAGCTGACGCAAGCCAAGAACATGCCCATGCCCCGGATCTACGTGAGCGACATGATGCAGCCCAACGCCTTCGCCACGGGCCGCAGCCCGCATCACGCGGCAGTCTCGGTCACCAAGGGGATCCTGGAGATCCTGGACGAGCGGGAGCTTCGGGGCGTGCTGGCCCACGAGCTCTCCCACGTGACGAACCGGGACATCCTGATCGGCTCGATCGCCGCCGGCATCGCCACGTCGATCGTGTTCATCTCCAGGTTCGCCCTGTTCTTCGGGGGCGGACGGGACGACCGGGACAGCGCGTTCGGGCCCTTCGCTATGTTGATCGCATGGATCGTGGCTCCGCTCGCCGCCGCCCTCATCCAGATGGCGGTCTCGCGCTCACGGGAGTATCAGGCAGACGAGTCGGGCGCATACCTGTCCCACGACCCGCAAGCGTTGGCGAGCGCGTTGCAGAAGATCGAGGCGGCTGCCAAGCAGGTCCCCGTGCCCGCCACCGTGTCTCCTGCGCAGGCGCACATGTTCATCGTGAACCCGTTCAGCGGGCGGCAGGCGGCTCAGTCGTTCGCCAGGCTGTTCTCGACGCACCCACCGACGGCGGATCGGGTCGAGCGGCTGGAGGAGATCGCAGAGAAGCTGTAGCCGTAGCTACGGGCGGTAGTTGGTGAACTGCAGAGGGATGTCGAAATCCTTCTCCTTCAGGGCCTTGATCACGGCCTGAAGGTCGTCCTTCTTCTTGCTCGTAACTCGGAGCTGGTCGCCCTGCACCTGGGTCTGGACCTTGATGCCGGAACCCTTGATGAACTTGGTGAGCTCGCGCGCCTTGTCGTCAGAGATCCCCCGGTTGATGTGGAGCGACTGGCGTACCGTCCCCTTGGCGGCCGGCAGGACCGGCCCTTCTCGCAGAGCCTTTAGGGAGATGCTGCGCCGGACGAACTTCTCCTTGAGCACGTCGACCGCGGCCTTGAGGCGGTTCTCCGTGCTGGACCGAACCTCGATGAGATCCTCGTCCATGGACATCCCCGTTCCCGTTCCCTTGAAGTCGAACCGGGTCTGGATCTCCCGGACCGCCTGGTCGAGGGCGTTCTTCACCTCGTGCTGGTCGACTTCGGAGACGACGTCGAAGGAGAACTGGTCCCTGGCCACGCGGCTAATCTAGCTGATCAGGGTCCAATGCTATCCTGGCTTTTCGCGGGAGGGTGCCCGAGCGGCCAAAGGGAGCGGTCTGTAAAATCGCCGGCGTAGCCTACGGAGGTTCGAATCCTCCCCCTCCCACCAGCGCCTTCGCCTGATCCCGCCTCCGACAGCATGCGACTCGCCGCCAGTCTGCCGCCAGTGAGCCGGGCCAGGGTGGCTGGGTTGGAGGCCCCAAACCAGGTGCTCGAATGGGCGCCCGAGATTCTTGAGCCTGAATCGCCCCAGGCGGACGACGTCGACGTCGCTCCGGTTCTTGATCTGGTCGTACACGGACTCGGACAACATCACCCCCGCCGGGTACCGCGAAGGACTCGATCAGGGCGGCGACGTTCACCGCGACGCCCGGTGAGCCGCTCGGGCTCGACGATCACCTCGCCCACGTGGACGACGATGCGAACCGGAACTTCCTGCGCTGCGAGCTCCCGCTGGATCGCGACTGCGGCGAGCACCGCAGCCAGCGAGCTCGGGAACATGCTCAGGCTGCCATCCCCGAGCCGCTGGACGATCGCCCCGCCGAAGGCGTCGTGGTGGCTCTCGAGCGCACTCATGTACCGGTCGCGCTTGTCGAGTCCCAGGCGCTCGTCCGCCTGAATCAGCGCCGTGTACCCGACCATGTCGGTGAACATCACCGCGAGGACCCGCTATATGACTACCCGTACATGTCGACGGCGACCATCTCCTGGACGGCGGGTGCGATCGTGTCGTCGGCGAAAGACCTCGGGACGTTCTTCACGGCCCTCTTCGACGGCACCCTCATCAGCGATATGGCCATCGAGCAAATGACCGCACTCGAGCCTCGGCGGACACCCGCATCGACTTCCTGCCCGCTGCCCTGGACATGGTTCGACACGTGATGAAAGACGCCTGATCAGCCACCGAAACTCGCTGAGCGAACGTGCGAGACCCGACCCGCTGGGATGCTCCTTCCACCGCGCCGCATCAGCAGGATGCTTGTGGCCACCAACCACCCGAACAGGATGAGGAGGCGGTCTACCGCCGCCCGGATCTTCTCAGCGAAACTCGATTCGTCGGCCCGAGCGGAGCAGAGAAGCGAGTCGACGATGAGGGCCTGGCGGGTTACCGGCTGGACCGCCGCGCCATGGGTGTATCGCGGACGAAGCCGTGGCCGGGACCGTGGACCACGCGGACGACTCGGGTAGGCTGCTCGGCCCGCAGACGCAGCGCACGCGGTTGGTTCGCTGGCGGAACCACCAGGGTCGCGCCGGCCATGAGCCGGTCGTCATCGCCGCCGACCAGAAGGCCACCCTCACGCACGCTTGCCAGCCCGCCCTCACCCGCGGCAATCTCCACGGTGAGCTCGGCGCCGGGTTCGACGTGGGACTCGGTGAACAATCGGATGTCGCCGTTCACGTGCAGCGGCGACCGTGGGCCAACCAGCTCCTTGGTTCGCACCCCTGGGGGCTCTTCGTAACGGGGAGCATCGGAATCACGCAAGGCGTTGAAGGCGGTCTGGGCAGGCACCGGGTCCGTCGAATACACCAAGATGTAGGCGCGCGTGTCGACGTCGCCGTGGTTCCACTCGGAGTGGACCATGCCCCGGATGCCCTCGGTGAACTGGCCGACATCGCCCGTGTCCATGTGTCCGGTGATCTGGTTGAGCGCGTCGTCGTGGTCCAGCTCGCCTTGCTCGATGTAGAAGAGCCGCTCGTTGTATCGGTGAGGATGGTGGCCGATTCCCAACCCGGCGTCGATGACCGAGTCGTGGACCGTGATGAGCGGGCCGGACGCCTGGATGCCCACGAACGGGCCGATCGCCTCGACCGCGGTGAGCCCGGGCATGCCGAAGTCGGACTCGCCCAGGACCACGTGGTCCTCCGGGCCGAGGATGATGTACGGGCGTGTGGTCGCCGTGGGCATCATTCGCTCCCTTCCCCTGCCTGCTGGAACCATCGTGGCTGCTCCCGATCGACATCGAAGAAACCGCCCGCGGGTCGGGCGTGGGCGTGCCAGTGATCGGGGATGCGGCGGCGAACCGGGTCGATCCAGAATCCACCGTCTCCGTAGCGAGCGGCCGCGATCCCGGCCAGGCGATCCAGGAGCGACCCCTCCAGTTCCGCCTCGGGCAGACCGTGGGTCCGCCAGACCACCATGGGGGTCCCGCATACGAGGCAGTCGGCCACCCAGCACTGTTCGTCTTCGAAATGCCAGGGCGTGACGCGCTCAGCCGTACACAGCACGCAGTCGTCACCCATCCCACGTCCAACCGTAGCGAAGTCCGCCAACGACCGCGCGTCAGCTGCCGGACAGGGCGACACGGTCGCCCTGCCGCACGCCGTGAGCGGCAAACCAGCCCCTGTTCGTCTCGACCGCGCCTGCATAGACCACGGCCGGATAGTACAGACGACAGGGGTCGGCCCGGCAGGGAGTCATGTCCAGGATCTTCAGGATCTGCCCCGACTGATCCCAGAAGGCGATGGACAAGGGGATCAGCGTGTTCTTCATCCAGAAGCCCCCGGTCGCGGGCTGGTCGAACACGAAGACCATCCCGGCGTCCGGGGCGAGTCGGGGTCGGCCCATCAGGCCCACGCTTCGGGCGCGCCCGTCGGCCGCGATCTCCACGTTCAAAGAGGCCACCCCGGAGTGGGTCCTCACATGGAGGGTCCCGCTGGGGAGGAGCCGCTGGTGAATACTCGCGGAGCACGCGGCTGCCAGGAGCGCAAGGGTCACCAGCGCCCTCCCTGTCTGCCTGCGAAAGACCCCACGGCTCACGACGGTCCATTGTCCTAGAGACCGTGGCCTCGGGGGTCCGAGGCCTCAAGCGACAAAGGGGCAGGCCCCAGCCGAGAGACGTTCGGTATCATGGGCCGGGCAACTGCTGGAGTAGCTCAGTAGGCAGAGCACGGGCATGGTAAGTCCGGGGTCGCGGGTTCGATTCCCGCCTCCAGCTCGCGGGGTCTGGGGGCTCAAGCAGCGAGGCGAAGCCGAGCGTAGCCCCCAGCACTAGGGGGTCTGGGGGCTGATGAACTCGGTACACTTCTGTACTCGAGGCGGCGTAGCTCAGAGGTAGAGCAAGCGGCTCATAATCGCTGTGTCGGTGGTTCGATTCCACCCGCCGCTACGAGCGACACCCTGAGGAAGGACGAAAACGGATGGCGAAATCGACCGGATCGAGCTCCGCAAGTACTGCCGGTGGTGCGGATCGCACACGCTGCACCGCGAAACTCGCTGAGCGGTCAACGGCGGCAGCCGGCCGCAGAGCAGCCCGGCAACTAGCTGGTGGCCTTGACCTTCCCATGACGGATGGCAAGGGCCATCGCCTCGAGCTTCGTATGGACCCCGAGCCGGGTCAGGATGTTCTGGACGTGAGTTCGTAGGGTGAGCGGGCTCATGCCCAGCCTGCCGGCTATCTCCGACGGGGGAACGCCCTCGGCCAACATCTGCAAAATCTCGGTCTGCCGGGGGGTCAGCCTGTTGACCCGTTGTCGCTCCGTGGCCTCCTGATGACGCCGGTGTCTGAGGTGTCGAAGGAGGCGGTTTCGCTCCTGCTTGTCCAGGAGTTGCTCCCCCCTGTGCGCCCTCCGCACCAGGTCGGGCAGCTCGGTCAGCGGAGTGAACTTCGATACGTAGCCGATGGCTCCTGCCTCCACCGCCCGGGCCTTGAACAGGTCGTCGTCGTGGGCCGATAGCACCACGACCTTGCCCTCCGGGTAGGCCTCCCGCAGCCGGCGGATGGTCTCTATCCCGCCCATCCCCGGCATCTCCATGTCGAGCAGCACGACGTTGGGCCGCTCCCGCTCGGCGATCCCTACGGCGTCGGCGCCGCTCCCGGCGACGCGCGCCTCCATGTCTCGCTCCAGCCGCACGGCGAGGGCCAGCGCCTCGGCGAACGTACGGTGGTCGTCGACCACCAGGACCGAGATCGAAGGTGCCCGCTTCGTAGCCACCGCCGTATGCTTGCACTTCGGATTGCCGGTTGCGAGTAGCGAGGACTGCCGTTTCCGTCAGTTGGGTTCGATAGCCAAGATAGAGTCGATTGAGGAGGCATGATTGGGACGGCTGGAGGGCAAAGTCGCCGTCATCACTGGAGGCGGCCGCGGCATCGGCCGGGCCACGGCCCTGCGGTTCGCCCAGGAAGGGGCGGCGGTCGTCATCAACGACGTGGACCCCGAACCTGCCGAGGAGACTGCCCAGCTCGTCAAGGAGTCAGGAGGCCAGGCACTGGTGTCGACCGAAAACACCGTGAACCTGGACGAGGCCCAGCAGATGATGGAGCGGGCCGCCGGGCAATTCGGGAAGATCGACATCGTGGTCAACAACGCCGGGATCACCCGGGACAAGACGTTCCACAACATGGACGACGATATCTGGAACTTCGTCCTGGACATCAACCTCAAGACGGCGTTCCATACATCGTTGGCGGCGATGCCATTTCTGCGGGAGCCGGCCAAGAAGGAGAAGCAGGAGCGGGGGCAGCCCGCTTACCACCGGAAGATCACGTTCACTACGTCGACCGCATTCCTCACGGGGAACGCCGGCCAGGCCAATTACACCGCGGCCAAGGGTGCCATCGTCGGCCTCACTCGCACGCTCGCCAGGGAGCTCGGTCCCTTTGAGGTCAACGTGAACGCCGTGGCCCCCGGCTTCATCGAGACCAGGCTGACCCAGGCCAAGCAGGAGGGTGAAGATCTCGGGATCCCCGAACAGATCCGGCAGATGGCACTGATGATGATCGGCCTTGGGTACTACGGGCAGCCCGAGGACGTGGCCGGGGCGCATCTGTTCCTGGCGAGTCCAGAGGCCGACTACATCTCCGGCGCGGTCCTTCCCGTGGCCGGAGCCCTGCTGGGGACGTGAGGCCATGTCGCTCAACCAGTCCTTGAAAGGCAAGGAATACCCTGAGGTCACGCTCACCGTGGAGCGCGATCAAGTGCGCCAGTTCGCCGACGCGATCCGGGAAGATGCCGCAATCTTCCGGGATCCACAGTCGGGTAAGGGAGCCGGGTACGCCGAGCAGGTTGCCCCGCCCACCTTCGTGACGAAGGTCCAGATCATGTCCAGCGCCCAGGTGGTGCTGGACCAGGACCTCGGGCTGAACTACATGATGGTGGTCCACGGCGAGCAGGAATTCGAGTGGCGCCGCCCCCTGGTGGTCGGAGACGTCCTCACTGCCGTGCCGCGCAGCGCCGACATCTATGCGAAGGGGCCCAACGAGTTCCTGGTGATCGAGGCGGAAGTAAAGGATTCCTCTGGTGAGACCGTAGCGGTCTCCCGGACCACCCTTCTGTCCCGAGGGACGGCGGAGCGCTAGCCGTGGGCAGACGACCTCTGGCCGGGATCCAGGTTGGCGACGAGATTCCCTCCCTCTCGAAGGTGGTCAAGCGCGAGGATGTCAAGGCGTACGCGGACTCCTCGGGGGACCAGAACCCGCTGCACCAGGACGACAACTTCGCCCGCAGTGTCGGATTCCCGGGGATCATCGCCCACGGGATGTTCACCATGGCCCACCTGGTCAAGGCGGTGACGGACTGGGCCGGCGATCCGGGGGCGCTCAAGCGGATGAAGGTCCAGTTTCGGGCCGTGGTGTTCATGAACGAGACGATCGTGGCCAAGGGCAGGGTGGAAAGCCTGGATCCGATGACCAAGCGGGCGCGGCTTTCCGTGTGGGTCGAGGTCGACCGGGCGGGGGAGCGGCAGCTCCCCATCAAGAACGGCGAGGCCGAAATCGAGCTGATTTGATCTTCCCGATGAGGCCCCTCATTTGGCGGGTCTTCATCGGCAGGGGGAGTGAAGCAGCCTGATCCGCTCGCTCTGCTCGCGGGGCTGCTTCCCCCCTGGACCCCTCTGGGTAACCTCCTGGCGAGTAGCGTGGTCCAAACGAGGGTTCTCATGGTGACCCATGAGCTGCTCGCCGCATGCCGGCGAGGCGATCGAGAGGCATTCGAGGAGGTCGTGCGACGGACGCACCGACACGTCTATACGCAGGCACTCCGGCTGGTGGGGGACAGGCTGGAGGCCGAGGATGTCGCCCAGGAGGCCTACCTGCGAGTCTTCCGCGGCCTGGCCGGCTTCCGGGGCGACGCCCAGTTCGAGACATGGCTGTACCGGATCGTGTCGAACGCGGCGATGAGCCATCTTCGCAAGCGCCGGCGATTCGGAGAGCTGGTCAGGGATTCCCTCGAGGAGCCCCGCGAGCTTCCCTCACCGGTCCGGGTGGCCGAGGAGGCCGTGGACCGAGACTCGCTCACGAAGGCTCTCGACTCGCTGCAGCCGTCCCTGCGCGTGGTGGTCATCATGAAGGATGTGTACGGGCTGTCGTGCCGAGAGATCGGCGATCAGATCGGTGTGTCGGAAGGCGCGGTGAAGGTTCGGTTGCACCGCGCGAGGAAGCGGCTCAAGGAGATTCTGTTCGGAGCGGAGGCCCGCGATGAGATGTGAGGAGGTCCGCCCCCTCTTGGCTGAGCTGGCCGAGGGGAATCTCCGCGAGGCCGGGGAGGCGGAGCGGCATCTCGCGTCGTGCACGGATTGCTCCGCCGAGCTGGGGCGTTACCGGACGGTCGTGTTGGAGCTGGCCGCGCTGCGGGAGGTCCTGGCCGAGCCGGCCCCGGGGTTCCTCGAGCGAGTGATCTCGGAGATCCCGGAGCGGAACTGGCGCTCGATGATCCATCGAGTCGCCTCGGATGAGCGCCTGCATTACACGGCCTTCTCGGTGGGCGGTGCCGTCGTCGGCGCGACCGCTATCGCACTCCTGTGGCGGCGGGCGGCTCGACGCTCGCTGGTCGCGGCCGAGGGCCCTCAGGCCACCCTCTGAGGGCCTGAGCCTCCTCAGTGGGTCGGGGCTTCGCTTGCCCCGGGTCTAGGCCTCCAATCCCCAGATCTTTCGGGCGTCGAATTCGCCGGGATCCTCATCCATGGGAACGAATTGCTCCTCGACGGGTTCCAGCTCGAACGGGGTCGCCGGAAGGACCTGGGATGGACTCGTGGGTTCCTGGACGGGGGGACTCGCCGGCATCTGCGCGGGCTCCTGCCCGGCGTCGGTTGGAGCTTCGAGCCTTGCGGTGATGTCGTCGGCGGCCGCGGCAAGGATGTATGGGACTCGGTGGATGGACTCGGCGAGATCATCGACCGCGGTCCTGAGAGAGGAAACGGACTCGTCGAGGATCCTCTCGAGCTGGTCGCTGTAGCCGGCGCCACCGCGCACGTCTTCCATGGATCGATAGACCTGAGCGAATGCCTGCTTCATCGTCCGAGCGACGATGGCCATCCCCGTTTCCAGCCGCTCCAGCCGCCCGGAGACCGCCAGGCGCCACTCGGTGGCCGGAAGGTCGTCCCGAAGGTCGATCACGGCAGGGGGACCGAGGGGTGCCGTCGGGGACTCGTGCGATTCGTCTATTCCCCCGCCTCTGAGGCGAAACCACCGGAAAAACCCATGCCTGGCTGGGGCCGCTGGCCTTTCGGTCGTCTGCTGCATGTCTTCTCGCTATCCGGGGCCGGCGCGAGGCTTGGCCAAAGTCTAGGTCAAGGCGGGGGGCCGATCACGTACCTTGGTCGAGTCGCCGAGCCCCAACCCAGGCCTAATCCGTCGGGCCAGCCCAGGCTGATCCGGGCCGCTCCTTTGCCCGGCCGCCCGGCGCACCCTATACTTGTCGAGGTCGCCGTCCACTCCTTGAGTTCGACCTGATCGGAGGGTCGTAGCTCAATTGGTAGAGCACCGGTCTCCAAAACCGGCGGTTGAGCGTTCGAGTCGCTCCGACCCTGCAGGAGAGAAAGCATGAATCGCCAGGCCAAGAGGATGATGCAGAGGCAGAAGGCCACCGGCCAGGATCGCCTGGAGGCCATGCGTCAGCGTCGCTCGGTGAGTACCGCCGAGCGAAGCAAGCGCACGCCTCCGCGGCAGTTCATCAAAGAGGTCACCCTGGAGCTGAAGAAGGTGATGTGGCCGACCCGGCAGGAGATGATCGCCTACACCGTCGTGGTGCTGGTGGCGGTGGTATTCCTGACCTCCCTGGTGTTCGCCATGGACCTGGGTTTCTCCAAGGCGGTCATCAAGATCTTCGGGCCGGGCGGCTAGGCCCGCGCATGCGTCACGTGGATCACCATGGACGAGCGAGAAGCTTCCGAACGACCACCCGCGGCCGATCCTGAGACGGAGGAAGCCGCCGAGATCCAGGAGGCCGCCGACTCGGGTGACGAGGCCGCCCAGGTCGCACTGGAGGAGACGGGGCCGGCCAGTGCTTCCACTGATGACGCTCCCATGGAGTCCGGGGAAGAGCCGGAGCGCGAGATCGAGGACCAGTCGGAGGAAGACGTGATCGAAGTGGGGATGAGGGAAACGAGCGTGGACGAGACCGAGGCGGAGCCGGAGGCTGCCCCCGAGGCGGAGGCAGCAATGGAGCCTGCGTCTCAGCCGGAGGCCGCCGAGACCGAAGTGGCCCAGGAGGGCCAGGCCGTCCCCACACAGCAGGCCGCCCCCGCGGAGGAGGCCCGGCCGGCGAAGGTCGCGGTCGACGTCGCCCAGAGTCCATTCGAAGGTCCGGGCGAGTGGTACGTGGTGCACACGTACGCGGGGTACGAGAACAAGGTCAAGGCCAACCTGCACTCACGGATCAACTCCATGCAGATGGAGGACAAGATCTTCGACGTGGTCATCCCGATGGAAGACGTCATGGAGATCAAGGGCGGAAAGAAACAGGTGGTCCAGCGAAAGGTGTTTCCCGGGTACCTGCTCGTCAAGATGGTCTATGACAACGACTCGTGGTACGTGGTGCGGAACACGCCCGGGGTGACCGGCTTCGTGGCGAGCGGAACGGGCACCAAGCCCACGCCACTGTCCCGCCGTGAGGTCGAGAAGATCCTGGCGGTCAAGGAAGAGACCCAGAAGAAGCCCGAGTACCGCCTTGAGTGGGAGGAGGGGGACGTGGTCCGGATCGTCGCGGGCCCGTTCGCCGACTTCCAGGGCACCATCGCGGAGATCAACGTCGAACAGTCCAAGCTGAAGGTCCTGGTGAACATCTTCGACCGCGAAACCCCGGTGGAGCTGGCCTTCGACCAGGTGGCGAAAGCCTGACCTCGAACCCAACCGAACGGGAGGTCCGAAGGGGCCGCTGGAACCGCAGGAGGTGAAGATCGATGCCGAACGGAACACCCGCAGGACGCAGACGCAAGAAAGTCTCCGCCATGGTCAAGCTCCAGATCCGGGCAGGGCAGGCCACGCCCGCGCCGCCGGTGGGCACAGCTCTCGGCCAGCACGGCGTGAACATCATGGAGTTCTGCCGCCAGTACAACGAAGCCACCCAGGCCCAGATGGGACAGGTCATCCCGGTGGAGCTGACCATCTACGAGGACCGCTCGTTCTCCTTCGTCACCAAACAGCCACCGGCCGCCGAGTTGCTCAAGCAGGCCGCTGGTGTCGAGAAGGGATCGGGCGAACCGAATCGCGCCAAAGTGGCCAGGGTCACCAGAGACCAGATCCGGCAGATCGCCGAGCAGAAGATGGTGGATCTGAACGCCAACGAAGTCGAGGCCGCGATGAAGATCATCGAGGGCACTGCTCGGAGCATGGGGATCGAGGTAAGAGCATGAATCGGGGAAAGCGATACAGCCAGGCCGCGGCGCTGATCGATCGGGACCAGCAGTACCCGCCCACCGAGGCCATACGCCTGTTGAAGCAGTTCCCCCCGGCGAAGTTCGACGAGACGGTCGAGGTCGCCTTCCGCCTCGGCGTGGATCCTCGCAAAGCGGACCAGATGGTGCGGGGGACCGTGACGCTTCCTCATGGCACTGGCCGGAGCGTTCGGGTCGCGGCCTTCGCCACGGGGGGCAAGGCTCGGGAGGCCCAGGAGGCGGGCGTCGACATCGTGGGCGGCGAGGATCTGGTCAACGAGGTCCTGAAGGGCAACATCGACTTCGACGCCGCCGTGGCCACTCCGGACATGATGTCCCTGGTGGGCCGGGCCGGACGCGTCCTGGGCCCTAGGGGTCTCATGCCCAATCCGAAGGCGGGGACGGTCACGGCCGACATCGGCAAGGCTGTTCGGGACATCAAGGGCGGAAAGGTGGAGTACCGGGTGGACCGGCAGGGGAACCTCCACCTGGTGATCGGCAAGCGGTCGTTCGAGGAACAGAACCTGCTGGAGAACTACCTCACGGTGGTGGACGAGATCCTCCGGGCCAAGCCCTCGACGGCGAAGGGGAAATATCTGAAGTCCGTGACCATCTCCAGCACCATGGGTCCTGGCATCCAGATCGATAGCAACCGGATCCGCGACATCGGCTCGGAGACGGTGGGAGCCGCCCAGACGGCCTGAGCGGAATCGCCCGGCGCCGCTCGGGGCTCGACCTTCTTCGACTCCGTTTCAGAGCTATTCAGCCGATGGTTGAGAGCGCCCGTGCTTCGGACCTTGGTTGGGCCGTTTGCTCAGGCGGTGCCGGCCCCGCCCGGTACCGGGTCCCGTCGGGGTGGTGCCATGTGACCTCTCCGGTATGCAGGCGCCTCAGGCTCCAACCGTACTCGTGAACCAGCTTGTGGATGCTTCTATGTCAGTCAAGCCCCCAAAACGGAGGCCTCGAGAAGCTTGAACAGCCTCCGGGACAGATGCCGCTTCAGACAGCGCTTGATCTCTCGTGGACTCCGCCCCTCCGCCGTTCGTCTCGCC
>WNFV01000695.1_pt1 | contig 47626 bp, 44 predicted proteins | sample 5400101 | NCBI WGS metagenome assembly WNFV01 (sample SAMN13153361, study PRJNA577476) | soil metagenome | isolation source: 115 cm soil or saprolite under grassland replicate 1 | place: USA:California | collected 2016-06-15
GAGGACTTAGCTGGCGGTCAGGTTGATTCGCCGATTGCAGGGAGTCTCCACATTGTGAGGCATGGACTTGGATTGGCATCAGGTGCATCCTTCTGACGAGATTCTTGTTCAGCCATTGTAGATCAGGTCGAACCGTCAGGGATCAATCTGCGGAGTTATATTTTGACGAGTCCTTAATTCTCTAGTTACTAACTTAATTCTCACTCCACAGTGGCGCACCTTTCTGTTCTATCCCCTACTCCACCGTGACGCTCTTCGCCAGATTGCGCGGTTGATCAACATCCGCGCCGCGCCGCACGGCGAAGTGATACGCCAGCAGTTGCATGGGGATGCCGGTCAAGATCGGCGTGAGCAGCGGCAGCGTCGTGGGCACCTCGATCGCATAGTCGGCCTTGTCGCGTATCAGTGTATCGCCCTCGGTCGCAATCGCGATCACATGGCCGCCGCGCGCCTTGACCTGCTCGATGTTCGAGAGCATCTTTTCGTAGATCGCGTCGCGCACGGCCACGCAGACCACCGGCAGGTCTTCGTCGATCAGCGCGATCGGGCCGTGCTTCAGCTCGCCGGCCGGGTAGCCTTCGGCGTGGATGTAGCTGATCTCCTTCAGCTTCAGCGCGCCCTCCAGCGCCACTGGGTAGTTGCTCTGCCGCCCCAGGAACAGCGCGTCGGATGCGCGGTGGTAGCGCTCGGCCAGTTCTTCGTAGATCGTGTGTTGCTCCAGCACGCGTGCGACCTTGCCAGGCAGCTCGATCAGCGCCTGGATATGCTCGCGCAGCTGATCGGGCTTGAGCGAGCCGCGCGCCTGGGCCAGCCGCAGCGCCAGCAGGTACTCGGCAATCAGCATCGAGGTGAACGCCTTGGTCGAGGCCACGCCGATCTCCGGGCCGGCGTGCAGGTACAGCGCGCCGGCATCGGCCACCCGCGCGGCCTGGCTGCCCACCGCGTTGACGATCGCGAGGCTCTTGACACCCTGCGCGCGGGACTCCTCCATCGCCGCCAATGTATCGACCGTCTCGCCGCTCTGGGTGATCGCCAGCAGCAGCGTGTCGTCGCCCAGCAGTGGCTGGCGATAGCGAAACTCCGAGCCGTAGTCCACATCCACCCGCACTTTGGCCAGCGTCTCGATCATATATTTACCGATCAGCGCGGCATGCCAGGCCGTGCCGCACGCCACCGCGTAGATCCGGCCGAGCCGCCAGAGCTCGCCCTCGCTCAGGCGCAGCTCGTCCAGCAGCACCGCGCCGGTCTCGATATCCACACGCCCGCGCAGCGCGTCGGTCAGCGCGCGCGGCTGCTCGTAGATCTCCTTCTGCATGAAATGCTTGTAATCGCCCTTGGCCGCCGAGATCGGATCCCACTGCACTGTCGCCGGCCGCCGATCGACCGGCGTGCCATCCAGGCGCGATATCTCGGCGCCTTGGGCGGTCAGCACCGCCAGCTCGCGATCCTCCAGGAACAGCATGCGCTGCGTGTAATCGAGGATCGCCGTGATATCGGATGCCACGAAGGTCTCGCCCTGGCCCAGGCCGATCACCACGCCGCCGGCGTTGCCCAGCCGCGCTGCTACGATCCGCCCCGGCTCACGCCGAGTCATCGCCACCACGGCGTTGCCGCCGCGCAGCTCGGCCAGCGTCAGCCGCATGGCCTGCTCGATCGACCCGGCTGCGGCGTAGTGGTCGCCCAGCAGCCGCGCGATCACCTCGGTGTCGGTCTGCGACTCGAACATGTGGCCACGCGCAACCAGCCGCTGCTTGAGCTCCAGGTAGTTCTCGACAATCCCGTTCTGAATGACCACGATCTCGCCGCTGGCGTCGCAGTGCGGGTGGGCATTCTCCTCAGTCACCGCGCCGTGGGTGGCCCAGCGTGTGTGGCCGATCCCGCACGACCCGCTGGCCGGATGCTCGCGCAGCTGCGCGAGCAGATTAGCCAGCTTGCCGACACTGCGCCGCAGCTGCAGGGTCTTCCCGTCGTCGATCGCGATCCCGGCCGAATCGTAGCCGCGGTACTCTAGGCGCCCGAGACCGCCGACGACCACCTCGGTCGCCTCGCGCGGGCCGACATATCCAACGATGCCGCACATGTGTGTGCTCCTTTGTTATTGATGATAGGGTGACAAGATGGCAAGATGACAAGAAGAGTCGGTGACAATTTCTCACTTCTAAAGGTGGGAAGCGCACGACAACACGGTGAGGGCGCGCAAACTCGCGCAGCCCGTCACCCTGTCATCTTGTCATCTTGTCAGGTCTGGATGCGGCAAAAAGCCTCGGGGACGCAACAAGGCTTCCTCGTACCGCTGTTGTCTGTGGTTGTGCTCACCGCGCCCCGCTTGTGCTCACCTGTCGCCGGGTGATTTTGCTGGGGCGCTCGCAGGCGGTGGCGCGCCTGGGAGGCATCCGCTGATCTGTCGATTTTCTACGAGTGACGAGTGACGAGTGACGAATGACGAGTAGCCGGGTGAGACGGCACTACTCATAACTCATAACTCATAACTCATAACTTGTATTGGCCCCGCCTCGCGGCAGGGAACCTCCACCTCGTCAGCCACGGCCTGCGCCGCGGCCCATGCGCTTGTGTCATCTCGTCGTCGGTTGCGGCACCTGCCCTTCACGCCCTCATAACGTTCATTTACGTGTGAGAGAGTATACCATACGCCATCAAATCCTTGCGTGCGCTGCTGTCACAGCAGTGGGCACCTCGAGTTCGGTGCAGCCGCACGATCTGTCGCTGGATGAAGGCAGCCAGCGTATCTTTGTACTGGCTGCTACAGAAGCCAGGCAGCGCAGCCACGATTATATCGGCACTGAACACATCCTGCTGGCGCTGATGCGCGAAGCCGATCCGGTGATTATGATGGTGCTGCGAGACGCCAATATGTCGCCGGAGCAGGTGTCGGCGCGCGTGGAGGAGATGTTGCGGGCGCAGGAAGCCGCAGCATAAGCAGAGCAGCCTTACACTGTTCCGCAGCATTGATCAGCGTTTTGCATCGTAGGGGGTTCAATTGAACGCCCCTACGATGCAATCGTTGTAAAGCATTGTCCGTGAAAGGCGACCACTGGCACAAGGCGCGTGGCCGGGCAATCGCCGAAAGCCGGGTAGCCGCCGGCCACCGGTGCAAAGGCGGCGATGATGTCGCCTAGGTCGCAGGCCAGCCGGTAGCTCATCTCGGCGCCATTCGAGATGCCGGCGACGTAGATCCGCTGCGCGTCGATACGGTACTGAGCTTGAAGCTGCTGGATCAGGTCGCGGATGAATACGACATCGGCCTGGCCTTCGGCGCGGTTGCCGAACTTCCAGCTTTGCGGGTCGCCCAGCCCTTCCAGGTAGGCCACAATGAACCCGGCGCGATCGGCCTCCGCCGACATCTGGCTGACCTGTTCCTGCCGCGCGGCGTTGGAGTTGTAGCCGTGCAAATTGATCACCAGCGGGGTTGGCTGCGACTGCTGATAGCTGGGTGGGACGTGCAGCCGATACTGGCGCGCCACGCCGCCGGTTGTGATCGTGGCGATGCGCTACTGCACCTCCACATCGTGCGCGCCGCTCTCGCTTTTGCCTGCCGACGTGATGCGCACGAACTCGGCGTTGGCCCACAGCTCGGTGATCGTGGCGGCGCCGGCGTAGCTCAGGCCGGATCGCAGACCGCCGATCAGCTGATAGACCACATCCTTGACAGGGCCGCGATCCGGCACCATCGCCTCGACCCCTTCCGGTACCACACGCTCCCAGTCCTCGGGGTCCACCTCGCGGCGCTGCTCGACCTCCTGCCGGTCGATGTTGGCCATCAGCGAGGCCATGCCGCGCACGATCTTGTAGCGCCGGCCGTTGCGAATGACACTTGCACCCGGCGCTTCGTCGGTGCCGGCCAGCAGGCTGCCTAGCATCACCGTGCTGGCGCCGGCCGCGATAGCCTTGGTGATATCGCCGGCGGTGCGAATGCCGCCATCGGCGATCACCGGCACGCCCAGCGCCTGACCGGCCTCGGCGCATTCCGCTACCGCGCTCAGCTGCGGCACGCCAAAGCCGGTGACGATCCGGGTGATGCAGATCGATCCCGCGCCCACCCCGACTTTCACCGCATCGGCGCCGGCCGCGACCATGTCGCGCACACCCTCGGCGGTAGCTACATTGCCGCCGATCACATCGATGTGCGGAAAGCGTTCCTTCAAGGACTGCACCATGCCCATCGCGGTATCGGAATGGCCGTGCGCAATATCGACCACCAGCGCGTCGGCGCCGGCCTGCACGCACGCCGCCGCGCGATCCAGGTCGGATGGACGCACACCCACAGCGGCGGCCACCCGCAGCCGCCCACGCTCATCCTTAGTCGCATCGGGCCACTGCTCGATCTTGATGATATCCTGGGCCGTGATCAGCCCATGCAGCTCGCCAGCACGATCGAACACCGGCAGCTTTTCGAGCCGATGGCTGTGCAGCTTGTCGCGAGCCGCCTCCATTGATTCGCCCGGCCCGGCCGAGATCAGCCGCTCGCGCGGCGTCATCACCTGCACCACTGGCCGGTCTGGGTCGGGCTCGAACAGCAGATCGCGCGTCGTCACCAGACCGAGCACCTCGCCACTAGGCCCGCACACGAGCAGGCCACCGATGTTATGCTCGGCCAGCTGCGTGCGCGCCTGCTGCACAGTGCTTTCGGCCGCAATGCTGTACGGATTCTCTACCAGGAAGCCCTCGGCGCGCTTGACGCGTTGAACCTCGGCAGCTTGTCGATCGACAGTCATAAAGCGATGAATCACGCCGATCCCACCCATGCGCGCCATCGCCTGGGCCATCGCCGATTCAGTCACAGTGTCCATATTCGATGATATAACCGGGATCGCCAGCGTCAGCCGGCGGCTGAGCTGTGTGCGGGTGTTCACCGCGTGGCGCGAGCGAATCGACGACCGGCGCGGCACCAGCAGCACGTCGTCAAAGGTCAGCGCGGTTTCAGAGCGTAGTTTCATAGGAGTTTACCTTCCCACCAGCCGCCGTCGGAACCAGGGCCTCGGCTGGGATTACGAAGGCCACCTTCGTGGCCAGAGGATCTGTTATCTGCAATCTATTATCTACAGGACTTACGCAAACCACGGATTTCATATCCTTTGTAGGTTCTTTTTTCGCCCTGCGGGGCGAAAAAAGAACCTACAAAAGAAGAAAAGTACCATGCTGCCGCAGGCTATGATCGCTTTTGCGTAAGTCCTAATCTACAATCTGCAATCGCATTAGCGCGGCGGCTCGACCTGTCCGGTCGCTTTGTCATACACCGGCCGTGCCATGTCGAATGTCTCGTGAACATAGGCGTAGCTCGCGCCTGCCAGCCTGGCAATCGGTCGTAGTTTTGTTATGTCAATATAATGCCGCTCGTCGATAATATCGGCACGCACATGGATCATCTGGATCACACCAATCGCCAATGTTGCGCTGCCCGGCCCTTCCCCAACCGGTACCAGCGTGAACAGCTTGCATTCCAGGCTTACCGGCGCGCCGGCCACGCGCGCTGGGCGCACTGTGACACATGGAGCAGCCGTCACGCCGGCGATCTCGAACTCATCAACACCGGGCGGATAGTTCGCCGAGGTCGCGTTCATGGCCTGGGCCAGATCTTCATCGACAAGGTTGACCACGAACTCGCCGGTGTCGCTGATGTTACGCAGCGTATCCTTGCGCTGATCGAGACCATCGACATAGCTGACCGAAATGCTAACTGCCGGCGGGTTCGATCCAATGGCGTTGAAGAAGCTGAACGGCGCCAAATTGCGCACGCCAGCCAGGTTAAGCGTCGACACCCAGGCGATCGGACGCGGAACGACACAGCCTATCAGCAGCTTATAGGTCGCGCGCTCGCCGAGTGTGTGCGGATCAAGTTGCTTGTAATCCATAGCGCAGGCCTCATTCCAGCAGATGGCATTGCACTGTTTGTGTCTCTTTTTTCGCCCGACTGGGCGAAAAAAGAGACACAATGAGAAGTAAAGCACCATCTAAAGGCACCGGCGGTGACGATCAGACCATGCCCTGGCGCTTGCGCAGACGGCGGCTGCCTTCATCGCCCAGGATAATCCGGCGAGCGTAGAGCAGGCGTTGGATCGCGGTAATATGCGACAGCACGCCCACCGCAATCACTGCCCACTGCAAGATATGTACCTGCGCGAAGAACGCTTGCAAACCCATGCCGATGATCAGCAGAGTCACCTTCTCGGCCCGGCCAGCGAAGCCCACGTCGCACGATGCGACCTTGCCGCTCGACTCGGCCCGCGCTCGCACATAGCTGGCCATTACCATCCCGAACAGCGCGAACATCGCCCAGCCAGGCCCAACAACACCGCTGAGCATGATTCCAAGCAAGATCAAAAACTCGGCATAGCGATCGCTCACATGATCGAATAGCGTGCCATACGGGTTGGCGGTGCCTCCTGCGCGCGCGGTCGCGCCATCGAGCACATCAGCCAAAGTCATTAGCAGAATCAGTAGAATACCACTTAAAAATGCGCTCTGGGCAATCACATATGCGGCCAGTCCACCCAAGCTCAGGCTAAGCAGCGTCAGCATATCCGGCGTCAGGCCGGCGCGCAGACACAGGGTGCCAAGCGGAATCGTCACCTGCTCGTACAGCTTGCGAAAGCGCGTTACGATCGGTCTTGCAACGGTCGGCTCCATGTACGATCACCTCCGTGGCAGCGCCAGCAGCGCGGCCGCACGCCATTCCACTTCATCAGGGGTTACCGGCGCAGTTGGGCCGGTATGCTCAATCCAGATCGAGGCCGTCGCCGAGCCATAACAGCCGGCCGTGTAGAGATCAGCCGGGTTTTGTAAGTATGCGTGAACAAATCCGGCCATGTACGTATCGCCCGCGCCGGTTGGGTCACGCGCACGGGTCGCATACGCTGGGATGGCATACTGTCGCTCGCCATCGTCGATCAGCGAGCCAGCTTCCGCCAGTGTAATAATCGCGATCTCGCAGCCAAGCGCTTTCAGGCCGCGCAGTGCTCCTGCGCTATCGGCGCGCGGGTTGATACCCGTGATCACCTCGGTTTCCATTTCATTGGCCTTAATCACGCGGCAGAGCGGCGCCACGCGCACGAACTCGGGCGGACAGAAGTGCTCGACGCGCCCATGCGGGCCAACTCGTCGCAGCAACCCTTGCGGATCAAGAAACAGAGGCGCGTCGCTCAGCGTATGGATCTGCTCAATCAACTCCGGCGATGTCTCTTGCAGAATTGGGCCGACAATGATCGCCTCCGCCTGGCTGGTGATTGCCGGCGCTTGCTCGATCGGCGCGGCGATGCCAAGCACGTCGAGCGTGCGATCGCCGCGCTGATCGTAGATCAGTCCAAACCCGCCGGTCTGCTCGCACAGCTGCATCACCGCGGCGATTCTGTAGCGCTGCGTATCGGCCACAAAACGATCGCGGAAATCGGCGCCGATCCGGCCTACCAGCGTTGTAGCGTGGCCCAGGCCCGCTAACGCCAGGCAGCTATTGGTCGAGCAGCCCGAGAGAACACGTGTACCAGTGGTAACACTGGGCGTCTTGATGTAATCATAGACGGGATTGCCAAATGCGACGATCATCAAAAAACCCCAAGGAAACCGCCCGTTGTAGCGGCGCGGCGGAATTGGGGAACGGCGGAAAGCACGGCGTCCGTTCCCGCTGGATAGCCGTTCGCGCGGTGCGTGCGGCCCCTGAGCAGCGTGATCGCGATACCAATCAGATTCTCCCTAAGCCATGCCCGACGTTTCGTGATGACAGCGCGATCCGCTACGACGTGCGTACCTATCGGCTGATGCGTTTGGATCAGGTGAGCCTGTACACCCTGAGCGGGCGGGTGATCGGGCAACTTGAGCTTGGCGATTTCCAGCGCCGCACGCTCTATGATCGGAGTTGGAAGATCGGCGGCGCAGAACTGGTACGGCGCGATGGCGTCTGGTATCTGCACATCACGCAAACCAAAGCCGATCCTACGTCCGATGAGCCAACCGGATGGTTGGGGGTTGATCTTGGAATCGTCAACATTGCGACCGACTCGGACGGCGCGTCCTACTTTGGCGAGTCGGTCGAGCGTACGCGGCAGTGGTACGGGAAAAGACGCACAGCGCTCCAAAAGGTCAAAACCAAGTCGTCCAAACGCCACTTGAAGCGACTGTCGGGACGCCAGCGAAGGTTTCAAAAAAATACAAATCACTGCATCAGTAAGCGGCTTGTTGCGACTGCGAAACGCACCGCGCGCGGGATAGCACTGGAAGAATTGACAGGCATTCGCGCGCGGGTAAAGGTTCGAGGCGCAGCGCAACGAGCGCGCCACAGCAATTGGGCCTTTGGGCAGTTGCGCCAGTTTATCACCTACAAGGCACAGCGTGCTGGTGTGCGGGTGGTCACGATTGACCCGCGCTCCACCAGCCAATGCTGTAGCGCCTGTGGCCATCCCGAACGGGCGAACCAGCGCACCCAGGCCCATTTCTGCTGTGTTGTGAGTCAATTCGCCACCTCTGCGGATTACAACGCGGCGATCAATATCGAGCGGGCTGCGGTCAATCAGCCTATGGTGTCCAATCCAGCAGCTTCGGCGTTTGGGTTGAGGCGCAAGCTGCCTGCTTGAGCTAGCAGTATTTGACGCCGGTGCTTTCTGAACTCAACCTGGCTAAGTGGCATTCAGAAGATCGAAAAACTCTTGCAGCTTTTCATTAGTATGGAAAACGATCGTAACCCGCAGATCTTTTTCGGTCCGCGCCAGGCTCACCGGCGTCCCCAGAATCCGTTCCATCTGGCGCTTAATATCCTGGTCTTCGGCCGTCGTCGCATTAGCGCGCGCGGGTACGGGCGGCGCGGCGGCGCGCTTTGTCTGCTTGTTGCTCTCGCTCCGGCCCATACGCTGTGCGCGAATAGCGGCCAGCGCCGCATCCAGATCGCCAAGCTCTTTGACCAGATCGCCAAAGCGCTCGGCCTCACGGACCGTCCAATCGTCGGTCAACATCATGGCCAGCGCTTGCTGCTGCTGCTCAGCTTCCTTGAGCTTCAGCAGCGCGCGCCCGTGGCCGGCGCTGATCTGCTGCCGCAGCAAGGCCTGCTGTGCTTCGGGGGCCAGGTTCAGCAGCCGCCGGGTATTGACGATCGCTTCGCGACTGCCTTTGCCAAGCCGCCGGGCGATGTCGCCATCGCTCAGGCCGAAATCTTCTTTGAGCGCCTCGTAGGCATGTGCTTCCTCGATCGGATTCAGGTCGGCGCGCTGCACATTTTCGATCAGCGCCAGCTCGAGCAGTTGCTGCTGTGTTGTCTCACGAACGATCACCGGCACGCGCTCCAGGCCGGCCCGCTGCGCTGCCCGCCAGCGTCGCTCCCCCGCCACAAGCTCGTAACGATCTGCGCCGCGCTCGCTAACGATCAGCGGCTGAATGATACCATGCTCGCGGATCGACGCCGCAAGCTCTTCCAGTGCGCTGTCGTCAAAAAGAGTGCGCGGCTGGCGCGGGTTCTGCTGAATAGTGCTGATTGCCACTTCGAGCGTGCCGCTGCTCGGCGCCGCGCTTGGGAGCAGCGCGTCCAGGCCACTACCCAAGCCACCACGTCGCTTGTTCATGCGCTACCCTTCTCCGCTAGCCGGCGCGATATTTCATCCGCGAGCGCGCTGTAGGATTGCGCGGCCCGGCTTTGCGGGTCGTACTCGAGAATTAATTGACCATAGCTTGGGGCTTCGCTCACACGCACGCTGCGCGGGATGAGCGTATTAAAGATTCGCTGCGGGAAGTGGCGCCGAACTTCTTCGACCACCTGCTGCGCCAGGTTGGTTCGGCCATCGTACATCGTCATAACCACGCCGAGGATGGAAAGGCGCGGGTTGAGATGCTCACGGACACGATCGATCGTACCCTTGAGCTGCGCCAGCCCTTCCAACGCCAGGTATTCGCATTGCAATGGGATGAGCACATTGCCGGCAGCACACAGCGCATTCAGCGTCAGCAATCCTAGCGAGGGCGGGCAGTCGAGCAGAATCCGATCATACATCCCTTCGAGCGGCTGGATCGCCTGGGCTAGCTGCCATTCGCGCTCTTCAATAGCTGTCAATTCCACCATCGCACCAGCGAGATGTTCGCTGGCAGGGATGATATCATAGCCTGGCCGGCCAGTCGATCGAATTACATCCTCCACATTGGATAATCCCATCAGTACTTCATACGTTGTCGCTTTGAGGTCGCGCTTCGCAATACCAAGACTAGTCGTCGCATTTCCTTGCGGGTCGCAATCGATCAAGAGCACGCGCTGATTGCGGCGCGCCAGCTCACCAGCAAGGTTCACCGCTGTGGTCGTCTTGCCAACTCCACCCTTTTGATTTGCTAGCGCTACAACATGCTTATGCGAATTGCCGGTCTCCTGTTTCACGTGTTACACCTGTTTTTGCTGCGAATTCATTCGCGTCGCATTACTACTGTTGGCCCCTTATTACTGTTTCACGTGTTACACCGATGAGCATCCCATGTCTTGTAGCCCAGCGAAACGTCTCCAGACGCACACCCTGATATGCCTGCGATAGCTACATAGATGTAGCCCAGGCTCTAAAACCTCGGCTGCCCAAACAAGCACGCTTCTGCGCCAGCTATTGTAGCACGAGCTACTTGTTCACGCCAGCAAAAAGAAACGCCTACGCTCGATACTAGAGCATGGCGTTTCCAGAAGCTATACTTTCAACCGATACGATTTTCTCATGAACCACAGTGGGCACAGAAGTGGCAGATTATCCGTTCGACTGGCAGACTCTGCGCTTCTACGGCACGAAGTTCACGAACAGGATGCCTCTCCAGCTATCGCTTTCGTCCACCTTCGTGTCCCTTCGTGGATCAAAAGCCTCTAGCCGATAGTAGTCTATCTCGATCGGCAGCATAACCAGGTAATAAATTGACATAATAATCAGGGCAGAAACTTCAGCGGATTCAGCGCTTTGCCATTGACTTTAATCGTAAAGTGCAGATGCACGCCGGTAGAGTAACCGCCGCCACTTGCATCGAAGGTGCTGCCCATCGAGCCAATCAGGTCGCCGGCGCTGACCGAATCGCCAGTATGAACCGGCGGGCGCTTGAGCAAATGGCCGTAGATGCTTGTCACGCCACCGCCATGATCGATCTTGACACAGTAGCCGAAGCCACGACACCAGCCGGCTTCGAACACCTGGCCCGCGCGCGCGGAGTAAATCTTCGTTCCGGCGTCATTCGCGATATCCAAGCCATCGTGGAACATGCGCCAGGGCTGGCTTCGCCAACCAAAAGGCGATGTGATCACTCCGCGTGTTGGCCAAACCCAACGCGGCGGCGGCGGCGGGAAATCGTTCGTTTCGGCAAGCGTGAGCAGCGCTGTGTCCGAAAGGCCCAGCAAATCTGCCCGCACCCAGCCATCCACACCGGCGCCATTATTAACTTTGACCCAGGTCTTGTGCCGCGCAAGCAGCTTCATGTGCTGGCCGGCATCAAGGTACCCCAGCCGCGCATAGTCGCGCCCTGGCCCAGCACGCAGCGTGGTCTCCGATTCCTGTACCATTCCCGCAACTACCGCGCGCATCCCCGCGATCCCAGCCACGCCGCCGTGCTGCGCAAGGTATGCTTCCGGGTATACCTGCTTGCCGCCAGGAACGAAAATTTCCTGCCCAACCGGCAGCGGCTGATCCGCGCGCACACCATTCGGCACAAACAATACTATCGCCTGCGGCTGCACCTGGAAGCGCGCTGCAATCGACTCGAGCGTCTCGCCCTGCTCGATCACATGCGGGATGCCGGTCATGCGCGGAATCCGCAGCTCTTGCCCAGCTCCGAAGACATGGCTATCGGCTAGATCATTGGCCCAGAAGATCGACTCTACGTTCACGTGATACTGTGCAGCCAGCTGGCCCAACGTCTCACCTTCCGTAAGAATATGATATTCGACAAACACTGGCTCAGCGGCGACCTTCGCGATTGGCGCAGCCACAAGCGACTGTTCGTCATTGCTGGATTGCTCCGCGCCAACGATCTGCCGCTGAACTTGCATATCGCCGGCGACCTTTTGGTTCGGCAGCGTGAATCTGAGGCGAGATAGCGCGGTTGGCAATCGCAGTTGCACATCGGCCGAGAACAGCGCCACCGCCATCACAATGGAGATCGCGACGACATGTGCAGCGAAACGCGGCGGGAAGTGGTGCAGACGATCAATCCACGCGCGGATTGGGGGATCTGCCGCAGGCGTGGGCGGCGCGTATGACTCAAGCGGTATATCTTCGAGTACCGAACGCGCTGCCATTGCGGCGCGTGCCGCGATAATCTTGCGCCGCCGAGAAGGCTGAAGAGTTTGTGAAATATATCTCAGCCAAGCCAGATAAGCTGCAAGAGTCACTTCCCGCGCTTGGCGCTGCGCTAGCCAATGTGTGGCAATCAATTGCCGGCGCATCTGTGCGCGCCGCGCCCGTACTACCCATGCTGGTTGGGCCATACCATTGTCTTCCAGCGCTACGTGGCGCTCGCATATAGCCCGGCCAAGGCGCCGGCGCGCGACCACAACATCACGGCACCGCCTCATGCAGCGCGTAAGATCGGGCCAGCACAGATCGCGCAAACGCTTCGGGGCAGCGCATTCGTCGCGCGCGCAATCCCCGCGATCGCCGTTGGAGAAAACTATTAATCGGATCGCAAAGATAATACGGAGCACTCATTTTGTCAAACAAATCTGAATCATGAAAGCCTTGACGTACCCTTCTGCCACGTGTTACTATAACTAGCACATTTCAGCCACACAACCTGCCTCAAAATCAGCCGAGAGACGCACTGGCCCACGCCAGCGCGCTTCCCGCCGAAAGGTCGATAGATGATCCGTGTAACTGTTGACAGCATTCGCGTGAGCCTGCTGACGCAGCATCGCGTCGTCGTCCTCCGCGAATCCGATAGCCGGCGCTACCTTCCGATCTGGATCGGCCCATTCGAAGCCGATGCGATCGCGCTCGCGCTCCAGGGCCACGAGCCCCAGCGTCCAATGACGCACGACCTGCTGAAATCCGTTTTCAGCGAGCTTGGCGCCGCGATCGTCCACATCCTCATCAGCGATATCCACGACAGCACGTTCTACGCGCGCATCGTCGTCGAGCAGGGTAGCCATACGATCGAGATCGACGCGCGACCAAGCGATGCGATCGCGCTGGCGGTGCGGACAGATGTGCCGATCTATGTGGAGCAGCATGTGCTCGATCAGGCCGGCGTGCCGCTTGACGAGGAGGAGAGTGTGGCATCGGAAGATCCTGCTCCACCCGATGAGCCGGAGAAAGAGGCCAGCGAAGAAGGGCTGACGCTGTTCCGCGATTTTATCAACACGCTCGACTTAGACGACGACAACCGGCGCAAAGATCAGCAGTCCTAGCATCCGAATCGCCGGAGCGCTCGCGAATCAAGCGTGGTGCGTGCCTCTGTGCCCTGTGTATGATGGGTAGTAATCCCCCATACGCCCCGCGTTTTTCGCTCTCCTCGATCATCTCCCGCCTCCGATCGGCCTGATTATGTCGGCTCAATCGAAGGCTCGCGAAGCCTCGCTCAACATAAAGATGTGGATAAGTGGCAATCTTATGTGGATAACTGCATCCGAATGTGGATAAGTTAGGTGCGAATCGTTGAGAATCATGTGGACATACACGCCCGCTGGTCTCGCCTCGGATCGTGCGGGGGAATATGTTGATACTACTCCACAAACCATAAACGTCGATCTAGCGCGCTCCTATGCTCCATGCCCTGCTTTTTCCACGAATCCACATGGGCTACTAGGACGATGATCTTTCTTCTATTCTTTATAAACATGATCTAGAGTACGTTGTCCCTCGAAACCTAAGGTTGACATAGCGCTCCAGAATGCTATAATACCGCCGGCACCGAGGAGCGGCAGATACTTGCTCAACCCCGCCAGGGCCGAGAGGCAGCAACGGTCGGTGAGTTCCTCTGGGTGTTCTGAGGTGCCACCATGGGAAACAAACAGCCGGCGCATATGCGCCGGCTGTTTGTTTCCCATGGTGGCCGATAGCAACAGTCCACCAAGCGCACAGGATTGCCCGTCATCGATAACTCTCAATCGCCCGCCGTCCCAGCTCACGAATATCCTCGGCAATTTCAGGGTCAGCCAGATCATCCCAGCTATACCAGCGCGCCGCACGCGCCTCACGTTCCGCATGTGCCAGATTGCCACCGGATACGCGCGCGAAGTAGATCAGATCGATATGCTGGTGCCCTGGGCCGATATCTTCAAGTAGCACGCAATGCGGTTGCGGCAACACCCGCACGTGCCCGAGCACATAGCTCTGGGTCAGCAGCTCGATCTCCAGCCCCGACTCCTCGCGCACCTCGCGTAGCGCCGCCTGATCGGGCAGTTCGTGCGGATCGATATGACCGCCCGGCGGCAGCCACATAGCCAGTTTGCGGTGATGCAGCAGCAATGTTCGATCTTCGTGGACCACAAACGTCGTTGCGGTGAAATCGCGCGTCAGCGTCGGCGCAGCTTCCGTATACCCAATTCGGTTATTATTATTCATAAACTAGCCTAAATGTAACGCTTCTGTATAGATTATAGCATCTTCATGCCGTGGAGGGTATGCTATACTAGCCGGGTGAAAGAACGGTGATGCCAATACTGTCACTGCTGAAGCACGCCTTGGACCATGGCGCGAGAGAACGTAGCCTTGGATGCGTCGGATGATTAGTGTCCGGTACCCCTATATACCTATGCGACGATGGGACCGGCGGTGTATGGACGAAAAGAACCTCGCGGCCTATAATTGTGGCGCGCCGATCGTCTAGATTGAGCTTACCTGTCTATGTTAGTCGCCTTTATGTCGTTCCACTTTACTGTGGCTCTCAGGAGGTCGTAGTTTGGAAAGCCTCCGTATTCCGATCCTCAAAATTGGAAACGTTCTGATCGCATCGATCCAGACGACGCTCCACGATACGTCGGCGGTGCAGTTCAAAGATGATCTGCTTCAGCGCATTTTTGAGACGCGTGCGCGCGGTTTGATCCTGGATCTGACCGCTGTTGAAGTGGTTGATAGCTTTATTGGGCGGTTGATCAGCGATATCGCCTCAATGGCTGGACTGATGGGCACGCGCGTGGTGATCACCGGGTTTCAGCCGGCAGTAGCCATCACACTCGTTGAGTTGGGGCTTGAGCTACAAGGTGTGCTCACTGCCCTTAACCTCGAAAAGGGTCTCGCGGCGCTGCAGCGTGAGATCGAGGAGAGTGGCGATGGCGCAGGGTAAGGCGGCTGTCATTCGCAGCGACCTTGATATCGTGATTGCCCGAACCCTTGCCCGCGATACCGCGAAGAATATGGGCTTTGGAGCAATCGATCAGGCTCGGATCGCGACAGCGGTCAGCGAGTTGGCGCGCAATATCTTTCTTTATGCGGGTACCGGCACCGTCACCGTGCGTGAGGTTGATCGCAGTGGGCGTAGAGGGATCGAGATTATCTGCGAAGATCAGGGGCCTGGTATTGTGAACATCGATACTGTGATGCAGGATGGCTACAGCACCTCGCGCGGTATGGGTATGGGCTTGCCCGGAGCCAAGCGCCTGATGGATGAGTTCGACATCCGTTCGCAGGAAGGTGTAGGTACGACGATTATCTGCCGAAAGTGGCGCATGTAGCGTTGATATGACTATACGCTCGCCGGCGATGTGCTCATGTCACTTCGTGTCGGCAGCACTATCGCGCATGTGCCGCTCAGCTTAGCTGGGCGGCTTTTTTATGCACGAATGACTAGTAGCCCTTGCTTGTCAGCTTGTCAGGTGGAACACGCCTTTTTGCTGAGAGATGCTTAGGCAGTCTTGGTGGGGCGCGGCCGGGTCGCCTGAACCACCAGCTGGTTGATGCGGTTGAGAAACTCGGCGATGTCGAACGGCTTGGGCAGATGGTCGTCGGCGCCGGCGTCGCGGCTGCGCTCCAAGTCGGCCCGCTCGGCGCGCACTGTCAGCAGCATCACCGGCACATCGCGGCCGGCCTTGATGCGCCGGCAGACCTCCCATCCGTCGAGTGTCGGCAAATTAACGTCCAGCACCACCAAATCGGGCTGCATGATCGACTCTTGCTGGATCGCCTCCAGCCCGTCGCGCGCGATTACGACATCATACCCATAGGTAAGTAGCACGCGCTGAACTAGATCGAGAATATCGCGATTGTCGTCTACGACAAGAATGCGCATAGCTGCTCCTTGCCCCAGGCTGCACGGTTCGTGGAGATCGATCCGCCTCCGCCGACGCCTTCTGATTATATGCCGGTCAACGGTCGCGGTCAACCCCTATTAGTGACCCAATCATGCCCGGATGCGAATCGAGATGCATCCGTAATGCAGAAATTGATTGCCAAGACACGGAGTATCCTTTCCTGAGAAGAAACGTAGTCGGCACGTTGTCGTGGTGAGCGCAGCCGAAGGGTTCAGCATGACCATGGCTTTGCAATACCGTAACATCCAACTGAATACGTCCTATACCTGAGTCAATCGGTATTGTGCTACAATGAAGATCTACGAACCTACAAAAAGAGAAATCTGTGGGGTTCGTATGTTCCATCAAGCGAGGTGCAACATTATCTTTGCACCGCTCGTCTCATGAAACGTGCAGGATGCGTGTTTGCTTGCGAAAGGCGAGCCGACGCGAGTAGGGGGTTTCAACGGTGGCTGAGCCATCTGTCGATATCATTCGGCGTGCGCAGGCCGGTGAGCCTGATGCGCTGACACAATTGATCTTGAGCCAGCAGCACTATATCTACAGCATCGCGATGGGCGTGCTCAAGAATCCTGAAGATGCGGCCGATCTCATGCAGGATGCTTTTGTGCGCCTGGTGCGGGCGTTGCCGCAGTACACCGGCGAGAGCCGCTTCACCACCTGGCTCTACCGCCTGGTAGTCAATCTTGGGCGCGACGAACTGCGTAGGCGTGGCCGCCAGGTGCCGGTTGCGCCGCCCAGCGATGACGCTGAAGATCAGGATCCAATGTCCAGCGTCGCCGACGACGACCGCTGGGCCGATCCGGCTCAGGCGCTCGACTCGCAGGAGCTGCGCGCCGAGGTTCGCCGTGCCCTGGCCCAGCTGGATGAACACCACCGGCTAGTGCTGACACTATATTACTTTGATGATATGAAGTACACTGACATCGCCGAGGTGCTCGATATTCCGCTCAATACCGTCAAGAGCCATATCCGGCGCGGCAAGGAGCGCCTGGCCGCAATACTTACGGCCCAGGAGCAGCCACCCACTGCGCTCGCGGTAGCGCAGCCGCCACGGCAAGTCGATCAGCAGCAGCCACGCATGATGAACCCTTTTATGATGCGGCTATCGCCGTTCGGAAGGAGGTGAGCGCGATGATTTGCAACGATGTTCGCGACCTGCTCGCGCTCGATCCGAAAAGTGAAGATACTTTGGTTCACGCGCATCTGGGCGAGTGCGAGATCTGCGCCAGCTATCGCCGCCAGCATCAGACCTTGGATGTGGTGCTGCGAGCCGAGATGCGCTGGGAGGCGCCGGCCGCGCTGACGGCCCAGCTGCTCGCGCTGGTCAACGCGCCGGCCCTAGCTGTGCTGCAGGCGCCACAGGTACCCGTGCGCGCCCGCCCGCGCGGCTGGTATGTCACGGCGGTCTACGTACTTACCGCCGCAGTCGTGGCGCTGTCGCTATTGATCGCGGTGCAGCTCGTCGGCGCGCTGGCCGATCAATTCAGCATCAGCGCGGCGATCACGCAGCTGCTGGCGCTGCCGGGCCAAGGGCTGTCGTACCTGACGCAGGCGCTCCCGCAGTCGCGCTTTGTGCTCGATTTCATTCTGCGCGTGCGCGACCAGCTGATGTGGCTGCTGTTGGTGGCGGTGCTGTGGGCCGCGCTGGATAAGTGGAACATCCCGCTTAGCTTTGGCGGGCCACGGCAGGCATCGTAACAGAACACAGCAATGACCTTAGCGGGTGATTGAAATGAAGCGGCGCTGTAGATATGTTAGTGTACAGCGCCGCTTCATCTATGTCAGCCGCGTCCTATCTGCGCCTTCGCAACCCCTCCGCCAGCAGATTGAACGCCAGGATCGTGATAGTAAAAGCGATCAGCGGTTCTATCAGCAGCCAGATCCCGAGACCGCGCTGGCGTAGGCCTTTGGCTAACATGCTGCCCCACTCGGCATAGATCGGGTCGGGGTATTTGCTGCCGTAGAAATCTTCGGTGCCGCCACCGATAAAGAGCGAGAAAAAGCCTAGCTCGGCCACGATCAGCAGCGCCGACGACAGTGCAGCGGCTGCCTCGATTAGCAATACGTCGCGCAGATTTGGCAGGATATGGCGCCATAGCACAGCCCACCGGCTTAGGCCGATCGCGTAAGCCGCTTCCACGAACGGCGCGGCGCGCAAGCCCTGCACCGCTACGTGGGTGCGCGCCGTGGTTTCGGCCCAGCCGGTCAGGCTCAAGGCGACTGTGAAGGCGACCGCACCGGTGATCGGGTTATCGATCTGCGGATGACCGCGTATTGCATTGGCCGTGATCGGGATGGCGATGAAAGCGAAGAATAGGCTCGGCACGGCCGACCAGGCGCTAGCAACCGCGCCGATCACGCGGCGCGAACCTGCATACCACCCAGCCAGGATTCCAAGTAGCGTGCCCAGTACCACCCGCGCCAGCGCGATCAATCCGCACATTAGCAGTGTGTAGCGGCCACCATACAACAGGCGGCTCAGCTGATCACGCGACAATGTGTCGCTGCCAAGCGGCAATCCTGGCGTTCCAGGCGGGTAGGGCGCTCTCGTCGCCAGCTGCCCGCCGATACGTGTCACCGGCGTGAGCGGGTCGTGCGGGGTGAGCAATGGCGCCAGCACCACGCACACGCAGATTGCCGCCGCCAGCAAGCCGCCGATCAGCAGAGGCGCGTTCAGTCCAAAGATCGGGGCGCGCAGACGGATAGGTAATCGCTGTATCACACTATTCGCCACCTCCTGTATTGTTCACTTCGCGCAGTCGCGGGTCGACATATCGCAGTGATACTTGCCCTAGTGCGTCGACGACAACAAAGCCTATCACCAGCACCAGCGCGGCGCCGGCCGAACTACTATTTGACACGGCGTCGTAACCGCTGATATCGAAGGTAAGCATTCTCCGGCCTAGCCCGCCCCAGCCGTAGATATAATCGATGATGATCAGCCCATTGATCAAAACTCGAAGCATGCCCAACACGATTCCGATCGCTGGCAATCGCAGTGCGGGCAGCACATGACGCCGCCAAAGCGCCACACCGCTAAGCCCACGCGCCCGCGCGGCGCGAATCCAATCTTGGCGCAAGATATCTTCTTGAGCGATCTGAAAGCCGCGTGCCAGGTAAGCCGCGCCACGTAATGCGAGCACGCCCGCCGGCAGCAGCAAGTGGCGGTCGAGCCCATAGCCTTGCACGTAGGTCAGCTGGATGCCGGTATGCAAGGTCAGGTTCGCTACCGATTCCATTGCCAACAGCATGATCGCGAACGAGGGTAACGACATGACCAGCGTGTTCAGCCCAAACAGTAGAGCTCGTGCGGTGCGGCGGCGGGCGCTTGCTAGCAGCGCTCCCCAGCCAACTCCCAGCGGCAGCGCGATAGCGAGGCTCACGCCGATCAGCTCGGCCGAGCGGCGCGCGGAAGTGAGCAAGTTGCTCCACACTACCTCGTTATGCGCTGAATCGCTCAGCCGACCGCGCGCCAAGCCGGCGAAGAAGTCGCCGATTGCAGTCATATAGTCGCTCCAGCCCTGCCCAGGCCGTGCGAAATTGCCGATGAAAGCATAAGGCGCGAACACGATCAGCGCCACAAGCAGGCTGCTCAATGCAAGCGTCAGCAGCAGGCCTATGGTTTCTCGCAGGAGTGTAGCAGCGCCCGCTGCTGGCGTTCCAGACAGCGGGCGCTCGATCGGTGAGTTCTGGCTCATGTCTCAGTCCCGCTTCGATCAATATCACGCGTGATCAGTGGCGGTTTCTGCTCAGCCATTCATATCCGACTAACCCCGCTGCACGTTGAACGCCGATCTCCCGGCGTACTTGGCCGTGTCGCCCAGCTCCTCTTCGATCCGCAGCAGCTGGTTGTACTTGGCCACCCGATCGGATCGCGCCGGCGCACCGGTCTTGATCTGGCCGGCGTTGGTCGCCACCACCAGGTCGGCGATTGTCACATCCTCGGTCTCGCCCGAGCGATGCGAGACGATCGCGGTCCAGCCGGCGCGCTGCGCCATCTGAATGGCGCTGAGCGTCTCGGTCAGCGAGCCGATCTGGTTCAGCTTGACCAGAATCGAATTGCAGGCGCGCTCGTTGATCCCGCGCTCGAGCCGCTTGACATTGGTCACCAGCAGGTCGTCGCCGACCAACTGCACGCGGTTGCCCAGGCGCTGGGACAGCAGCTTCCAGCCATCCCAGTCGTCCTCGGCCATGCCGTCCTCCAGCGAGATCAGCGGGTAGCGCGCGGCGATATCAACCCAGTAGTCCACCAGCTCGGCGCTACTAAGGCTGCGATTTTCTTTCGCCAGGTGATATTTGCCGTCCTGGTACAGCTCGGTCGCCGCTGGGTCCATCGCCAGCATCACTTGCTCGCCAGGGGTGTAGCCGGCCTTCTTGATCGCCTCAACGATCACCTCCAGCGCCGACTCGTTGGTCGGCAGGCTGGGCGCAAAGCCGCCCTCGTCGCCGACATTGGTGCCCTCGCCGCGATCGTGCAGCACCTTCTTCAGGCTCTGGTAGATCTCGGCGCCCCAGCGCAGCCCTTCGCGGAAGGACGGCGCGCCAACTGGCATGACCATGAACTCCTGGAAGTCGGTACTATCCTGGGCGTGCTTGCCGCCGTTAAGGATATTCATCATCGGCACCGGCAGCACATGTGCGTAGGCCCCGCCGATGTAGCGGTAGAGCGGCAGCCCCAGCGCGGCGGCCGACGCTTTGGCACACGCCAGCGAGACGCCCAGAATGGCATTCGCGCCAAGCTTGCTCTTGGTCTCGGTTCCATCCAGCGCCAGCAGTTCGCCGTCGACCCCAATCTGGTCGGCCGCGTCCAGCCCGCTCAATGCTTCGGCGATCGTCGTGTTGATGTTTTCGACCGCCTTCAGCACACCTTTGCCGCCGTAGCGGCGCTTGTCGCCGTCGCGCAGCTCCAACGCCTCGTGCGCGCCGGTCGATGCTCCCGATGGCACGATCGCGCGGCCAATATCGCCGCTCTCCAGCCGCACATCCACTTCCACTGTCGGGTTGCCGCGCGAGTCCAGCACTTCGCGCGCAATGACCTCCTCAATTAGAGTTGACATAAATGCTCCTTATTGCATTGAATGCATGACAAGACGACAAGATGGCGAACTTGCTTTGCCACCCTGTCACCTTGTCATCTTGTCATCTTGTCACGAAACGGCCATCCCCAGCTGATCGTACAAACGCGTGTAATCGAAGCTCTGGTCAAGCAGCGATATGAAGCGCGCGATCTTGGCCTCCTGCTTGAAGCGAATGTGGCCGAAAATGCCCTCGGCGCGCTCCACCGTCGTCAGTGTGTCGTCGGTCACCAGAATGATCGGTACCTGGCGATCCTCGGCGCGGTCGATCACCGCTGGCGCGGGGCGGATATTACCGGTCAGCACCAGCGCCGATGTCGATGTCTCAAGCGCTGCCAGCTGGAGATCGACCCGATCGCCGCCGGTGAAGACTGCTTTATTGGTGCGGCGGCGGAAGTGCGAGAGCGCCGCATCGGCGCCCATTGCGCCGATCAATAGATGCTCGATCAGCTTGTCGCCCCAGGCCGGGTTGCCGATCAACTGGCCGCCCAGATGCTCGTGCAGATCGGTCACAGTCACGCCGGCGAGCTGCGGGTCCTGCGCCAGTGCCGCGAAAACGGCAATGCCGCGCTTTTCGAGGAACGGCACCATGCGCGATCGCACGAAATCCAGCTGCGGTTCCTCAATGCCATTGATCAGCACGCCCAGCAGCCGGTCGCCCAGGTAGCGCTGAACCGCCAGAACCGCGTCGAGCGCAGTGGTGGCGCGATAGCGCGTGATCAACAGCACCGGCGCCTGCAACATGTCGGAAACCTGATCGGCCGAGAGATCGACCAGCGATCCTTCGGCCCAATGGTTGGCGCCTTCGAGCAGCACGAAATCCTTATCGCGCGAGATTGCGACATACGCCTCGCGCAGCCGCTTGGAGTAATCGACCTGCTGGCCGCGGATGATCCCCTCGACCACTCGCTGGGTCACCAGCACCGGCGCGATCTTGTCGATCGGGTCAGTCAGCCCGAAATGCCGGCGAATGAACACCGCATCTTCGTCGATCAAGGCGTCCTCAGTGCGCACCACCGAGACACTGACCGGCTTCATATATCCCGCCGTGAAGCCATCGCGCCGGGCTCGGTCGAGCAGCCCGACACAAGTAGCGCTCTTGCCGACGAAGGTCTCGGTCGAGGCGACGTAGAGGGTTGCCATAGCGCTCTTCCTTCGCTTCGAATTGCAGATTGCACATTGCAAATTAGCATCAGGCCAATCTACAATGTGCAATTTACAATTTCTTTAGCCTTGTAAGATAATCCTCGCATCTAGGACGATCGCGCCCTCGCCTTTGTTGTGGAGCACCAGCGGATTGATATCCATCTCGACGATCTCGGGAAAGTCGGTGACCAGCTGCGATACTCGCAGAATGATCTCTTCAGCGGCGGCGATATCGGCCGGCGGCTCGCCGCGCACGCCCTGAAGCAGCGGGTAGGTGCGGATGCCGCGTACCTGGTCGGTTGCCTCGGCGCGGGTGATCGGCGCTAATCGGAAGGCGACATCCTTGAGCACCTCGACATAGATGCCGCCCAGACCGAACACGACCAGCGGGCCGAACTGCGGGTCGCGGTTGACGCCCACCAGCACCTCGCGGCCCTTGCGCACCTGCTCCTGGACCAGCACACCCCAGATCGTCGCATCGCGGCTGTACTTGCGCGCGCGGTACTCGATCAACTCATAGCTGTCGCGCGCCGCCGCGGCATCGGCCACGCCCACGCGCACGCCGCCAATGTCGCTCTTGTGTAGAATGTCGGGTGACGAGATCTTCATCACCACCGGGAAGCCGATCGCGCTGGCGATCGCGGCGGCTTCGTCGGGCGAGCGCGCCAGCTGCGATTTCGGCAGGCGCATGCCATACGCCTCGATCACCTCGCGCGCCTCGATCTCGCCGAGCTCGACCCGTCCGGCCGCACGCACGCGCGCGAACACCTCGCGCACGCGGTCGGTATCGACGCTGAAATGCGCATACTCGCTGGCTGGCTTCGCGCTCCACCCGCGCTGGCGCGCCATCGCGCACAGCGCGCTGATCGCTCGCTCGGGGAAGGCATAGTTTGGAATGCGATGCTCGTTCAGCAGCTTGAGCGCCGCGCTGATGCTGGCTGCGCCCATATAGCTGGCGACCACCGGCTTGGGCTGATCAGCCGACAGCTCGGCGATCACCCGCGCCGTCTCCTCCGGCTCGCTGCCGGCCTGCGGCGTGAACAGAATCAGCACCGCATCCACATGCGGGTCGGCCAGTGCCGCCGCCAGCGCTATGCGATAGCGATCCGATCGCGCATCGCCGATCACGTCGATCGGGTTGAACACGCTGGCGGCGGGCGGCAGGTCGCGCTGGAGCAGTTCGATCGTCTCGGGCGTGAACTGAGCCAGCGCCAGGCCGTTGCGCTCGGCCGCGTCGGTGGCGATGATGCCCGGCCCGCCGGCGTTAGTGACGATCGCCAGCCGGTTGCCGGCGATCAGCGGCTGGTAGGCGAAGGTCATCGCGTAGTCGAACAGCTCTTCCATCGTATTGGCGCGCAGAATGCCGCTCTGGCTAAAGGCCGCCTCGTAGGCGCGCTCCGAGCCGGCCAGCGAGCCGGTGTGCGAAGAGATCGCGCGTGTGCCGGCCTGGGTGGTGCCGCTCTTAATCGCGATCACCGGCGTGCGCTTCGTCACCGCCCGCGCCGTCTTGATGAACGCCGGGCCATCGTTGATGCCTTCGAGGTAGGCCAGAATCACGCGATTCGCCGGGTCGTCGCCCCAGGCTTGGAGCAGGGCCACCTCGTCGACATCGCCCTTGTTGCCCAAGCTGACGAAGCGTGAGAAGCCAATCCCTTCCGGCTTGCTCCAATCTAGGATCGCGGTGCAGAGCGCGCCGGATTGTGACATAAACGCTATCTGTCCAGCCTCGGGCATCAGCGCCGCGAACGATGCGTTGAGCTTGGTGGTAGTGTCGATGATCCCCAGGCAGTTCGGCCCGACCATGCGCATGCCATAGGCGCGCACCAGATCGATCAGCTTGCGCTCCAGCTCCTTGCCGGCGCCGCCGACCTCCTTGAAGCCGGCGGTGATCACCACCAGCCCATGCACCTCATGCTTGCCGCACTCTTCCACCACCGCCAGCACCGCTTGGGGTGGCACCACAATCACGGCCAGATCGATAGGTTCCGCCACAGCGCTGATCGAGGGGAATGCGGGCAGATCGAGGACGGTTGGCGCGGTTGGATGAATTGGAAAGACGCGGCCGGCGTAGCCATTATCGACGATGTTGCGGAGCACGCGATGCCCCAGCTTGCTGGGATCTGGCGAAGCACCAACAATCGCGACTGACTGTGGGGCGAATATCGCCTCGAGCATCGGCGAATCCCCCTCTCCGATAATCAAAGAGCGCTTGCCCCTATGATACTAGATCGTGGAGATCCGGGCAAGTACGAAGCCGCGAAGAAACGCACAAAAAAATGGAGACTGCCCCAGGCAACTTCGGCGTTTCCACCTTTGTCACCTGGAGCAGCACTCCCGCCCGCACAAGTACTATAGCAAAAGCGGGTGACAGCCCGATGAATACCAGCGACTGGAATGTAAAAGTTTTGCAAACTTGGGCAGTGCAGTGGCGCACGCGAACGGCTCTCGTACCGCTGACACGCTGAAGCTGTGAAGGCGCTGAACGGGTCATGCTCTTGCAAAATAATGCCTACTTTGCGCGGCTGCGCCTTCATGCTATAATGTTGGAGATAGTTTGCACCTGGCGTGTCAGGCTGCCTCAGTATTGGAGTAGTATCGGTGAAGGTTACCTCTGAAAAATTGCCAAAAAGCTTGCTGGCCCTCGACATTGAGCTAGATCGCGATCAAGTCGAGAAAGGCCTGGATCGAGCGGCGCGCCGCCTTTCCCAGAAAGTGAATATCCCTGGTTTTCGCAAAGGCAAGGCACCGCGTTTTATTGTCGAAAACTATTATGGGCGCTCGGCGCTGATCGAGGAAGCGTATGAAGATCTGGTCAACAAGGCGTTCAAAGCCGCGTTGGATCAGGAGCAAATCGCCCCGGTCGGCCAGGCCAATCTCGAAAAAGTCAATTTCAACGAAGCACCATTTCATTTCCGTGTGACTGTGCCGGTCGCACCGACGACGACATTGCCGGATTATCGCGCGATTCGCATCCCGTTCGAACCGCGTGAATTGACTGACGAGATGTTGTCCGAGGCGCTCGATACGCGTCGTGAGCGCCATGTCGTGCTGCGCGAGCCCGAGGATCCGCGCCCGGCCCAGCAGGGCGACCAGTTGACCGTGCAGCTTGAGAGCTTCCTGGACGGCGAGCCGCTGGAGGAGCGCGCAGAGGGCGCGCCGCCGCCCGAGTCGACGATCGTGCTGGAGCCGGGTCGCCTGATCCCAGGCCTCTACGAGGGGCTGATCGGTATCTCGCCAGATGAAGAGCGCGAAGTCATCGCACATATGCCCGAGGATCACGCGAACGAGAATGTGCGCGACAAGGATGTGACCTTCAACGTCAAGCTGCTGCGGCTTCAGGAGCGGCTGCTGCCCGAATGGGATGAGCTACCGCTGCTGGAGGAGTTTGAAGGCACCCTCGACGAGCTGCGCGCGAAGACTCGCGAGGAGCTGGCCGAAAACCTACGCTTGAACTCCGAGCGCGAAACCATCGACGCCTATATCAAGCAGCTGATCGAGCAGACCGGCTACGATGTCCCCGATGCGCTGATTGAGCAGGAGGCCGACGAGCTGTTGCACCAGCGCGGGCATGAGTTCGAGCGCTACGGCATTAATCTTGACCAGATGCTGCAGTACCGCGGGCAGACCCACGATGAAGCCGTTGAAGAGCTCAAGCCGCAGGCAGAAGAGCGGCTCAAGAGCACGCTGGTTCTGCGCGAGATCGTTCGATCCGAGGGCCTATCTGCCGATGAGGCCGAGATCGACGCCGAGATTGCGCGGCTGCTCGATACCTACGAAGAAGACCAGCGCGAGCGTGCTCAGGTGCTGCTCAGCACGCAGATGCGCCCGACGGTCGCCGGCACCGTGATCGACAAAAAGCTGCGTGATCGCTTGTTCGAGATCGCCACCGGTGTTGCACCAGATCTGGCGGCCCCTGTCGGCACGCCCGAGCTAGCCGCCCCTGATGTCGCCCAGCCCGACACGGATGCAAGCGCGCCGGCGCAGGAGGTCGCTGCGGCCGCCGAGGCAGATGCTGCCCAGCCCGACACGGATGCAAGCGCGCCGGCGCAGGAGGTCGCTGCGGCCGCCGAGGCTGTGGAGTAGTTAAGCGTTAAGCGTTAAGAGCTATTTCAATCAACTCTTAACGCTCAACGCTTAACTTTTAACTAATGCTAGGATGGAGAACTACAATGAACTGGACAACAGAATCAAACTTCGATTGGAGTTCGCCCCGGCCCGAGGCGCTCGTGCCCATGGTCGTGGAGAGCACCAACCGCGGCGAGCGCGCCTTCGATATCTATTCGCGGCTGCTCAAAGAACGCATCATTCTGCTCGGCACGCCGATCGAAGATCAGATTGCCAACTTGATCGTCGCCCAACTATTGTTCCTGGAGCACGACGATCCCGAACGCGACATCAGCCTGTATATCAACAGCCCAGGCGGCTCGATCACTGCCGGACTGGCGATCTACGACACGATGCGCGCGATTCGCCCCGATGTCTCGACTGTGTGCGTCGGCATGGCCGGCAGCATGGCCACGCCGATCTTGGCCGGCGGCGCGAAGGGCAAGCGCTACAGCCTGCCGCACTCGACCATCCACATGCACCCGGCCGGCGGCGGCGCGCGCGGCTACGCTCCGGATGTGGAGATTATGGCGCGCGAGCTGCTGCGCATGCAGGCGCTCATTCGAGAGTTGCTCGGCAAGGATACTGGGCAATCGCCCGAGCGGATCGCCAAAGACTTCGACCGTGACCTGTTCATGACTCCCGAGCAGGCCAAAGAGTATGGCATTATCGACGAGATCCTGACCCGCGAAGATATGGCGAACCTGACTGACAAGCGCTAAAATCAGAATTCAGGAGTCAGGAGCAGAACTATTCTGACTCCTGACTCCTGAATTCTCAATTCTTGGAGAGGCTATGGCCCGCACACGTAGCAGCAACACTGGCCGCGGGGCCTACCTATGTTCATTCTGTGGCCGTGGTCAGGAAGAAGTTCAGCGCCTGATCGCAGGGCCGGGGACGGTGTGTATTTGCGATGAGTGTGTGGCGCTGTGCAGCGCCATTATCGCTGAAGAGGCCGAGGCGCAGCCGGTCGCCGCGCGGCATCACTTGGCGTCACCGGGGCCAAATCGCCTGCCGACCCCACGCCGCATGCGTGACCGGCTCGACCAGTATGTGATCAGCCAGGAGCGCGCCAAGATCGTGCTCTCGGTGGCGGTGTACAATCACTACAAGCGGCTGCGTGCGGGCTACCATGTGGATGATGTCGAGCTTGGCAAGAGCAATGTCCTGCTCATTGGGCCGACCGGCAGCGGCAAAACGTTGCTGGCGCAGACACTGGCGCGCGTGCTCGATGTGCCCTTTGCGATCGCCGATGCCACCGCGCTGACCGAAGCCGGCTATGTTGGCGAGGATGTCGAAAATATTTTGCTGCGCCTGATCCAGGCGGCTAATGGCGATGTCGAGCGTGCCCAAACCGGCATTATCTACATTGACGAGATCGACAAGATCGCACGCAAGGGCGATAACCCTTCGATCACCCGCGATGTCTCGGGCGAAGGCGTGCAGCAGGCGCTGTTGAAGATACTCGAAGGTTGCGTTGCGCATGTGCCGCCGCTGCCGGGGCGCAAGCACCCACAGCAAGAGTATATTGCTTTCGATACCACCAACGTGTTGTTCATCTGCGGCGGCGCATTCGAGGGACTCGTCCAGATCGTCGATCAGCGTATCGGCGGTAAGCGCGGGATAGGCTTTCAGCCCGGCGCCACCGCGGATCAGGATGACGTGCGACACAAGATTCTTGGGCTGTGTACTACCGACGATCTGCTGCACTATGGCTTCATTCCCGAATTCGTCGGCCGTCTGCCGGTGATCACCGCGCTGGAGCCGCTTGATAAATCCGCGATGATCCGTATCCTGACCGAACCGCGCAATGCGGTGATTAAACAATACCAGAAGATGCTGGCGCTCGATCATGTCGAGCTTGAGGTCACGCCCGACGGACTAGAGGCGATCGCTGTCCGAGCGCTGTCATCGCGCACGGGCGCCCGCGCACTACGCACCACGGTCGAAGAAGTTCTGCTCGATGTTATGTACGAGATTCCATCGCAGGAGCATATTGGGCGTTGCATCATCAATGCCGAAGTCGTTGAGGGCCGCGGCCACCCGATCATGGTTCCGCGCACAACCGACCGCTCTGAATATCGCCGCCGAATGGAAGAAGCTGTCTAGCGAGGACTGAGGACTGAGGACTGAGGACTGAGATATGTGTGTATGCAACTCAGTCCTCAGTCCTCAGTCCTCAGCACTTGGATACCTATGAGATTAATACGTCGAACTTCTGAACGCGCCCAGGACGATAGCAACACCGCGCGCCGTATCCTCGTCGCCGATGACGATCCTTCGATCGCTACCCTGATTCAGGTAACGCTCAAAGATCCTCGCTATGAGATTGTGGCGGTGAAGAATGGGCTAGAGGCGCTTAAGGAGTTCGAGGGCAACAAGTTCGATGTGGTGATCCTGGATGTGATGATGCCGTATGTCGATGGCTTCGAGGCCTGCCAGCGCATTCGCGAGCGCTCCGATGTGCCGATCATCATTCTGACCTCGCGCGATGGAACTGAAGATGTGGTCCATGGCTTCGAGCTAGGCGCCGATGATTATATCACTAAGCCGTTCAAAACTGCCGAGCTGATCGCGCGGGTTGAGTCGATCCTGCGCCGCGTCGAGGGCTATAAGCATCGCGTGGCGCCGCCGATTGTGCGCGTCGGCGATCTGGAGATCGACGAGCCGCGCCACCGCGTCGCCGTTCGCGGGCAAAACGTCAACCTGACGCCGATGGAGTTCGAGCTGCTCTACTTCCTGGCGGCCAACTCCGGCCAAGTTTTTGATCGTGAGACCTTGTTTCGCGAGGTGTGGGGCTACGACTATGTTGGCGAGACGAATCTTGTTGATGTTTGTGTGCGGCGGCTGCGCGAAAAAGTCGAGGTCGAGCCATCGCGTCCGCACATGATCGTCACAGTTCGCGGCGTGGGATATAAGCTCGCCGAAGGATAACGGCGTTAAACCTAAACCTTCATTAACACAACTTACGCGGTGGGGTGCGGGGGCGGGGCTTGCAGCCCTCCAACTCCTAGCTTGCGTAAGTCCTCATTAATTAGGAATTGGTAGATTACATAATTACACTATTACAATTCTAATATATTTTCTCAAGAAGAGTGCTACAATCATGGCACTCTTTTTTTGTTACCCTGGTGGCCTGAGTGCCAGCGCATTCCCTGAGTAGGAGAACGATAATGGCAGTGGCGGATGAACAAAAAGCCTTTGATTACTATAGCCACGCCGTAATGACGGCGGCGGAGCGTGCTGGCCCGGCGGTTGTGAAGGTCGAGATCGGCCACGGCGGCGCACGACGCGATGGTGGACATGGGCAAGGAATCGGGTCGGGTGTGATCTATAGCAGCGCAGGTTATATATTGACCAACGCACATGTCGTCGCGGGCGCGTCGCGTGTTGTGGTGACGCTGTCAGATGGGCGCAGCCTGCCAGCGGGAGTGATAGGCGCGCAGCCTGAGCGCGATCTGGCGGTGCTGCGGGTCGGCCAAGGCGGGTTGCCGGTGGCAGAGTTGTACGCCGCGCCACCGCGGGTCGGGCAGTTGGTGATCGCGATCGGCAACCCCTACGGGCTGGATTTCACCGTGACCGCCGGCGTTGTCAGTGCGCTGAATCGTTCGCTGCCGCTCGATCGGGACACCAAACTCAGCCAGTTGATACAGACCGACACGCCGATCAACCCCGGCAACTCAGGCGGGCCGCTGGTGGATGTTCAGGGCCGCGTCGTGGGCATTACGACAGCGATTTTGCCCTTTGCGCAGGGATTAGGGTTCGCCATCCCAGCCAGCGCAGCCCTGGATGTGATCGGGCAGCTAACCGAGCTTCATCGGCAGGGCATCAGCCGTGGCACGTTGGGGATCAGCGGCCTGGATGTGCGGCTCGACGATGTTATTCAGCGATCGGAACATCTAGACCAGACCAGTGGCGTGCTGCTGCTGGAAGTCGCGCCGGGCGGATCGGCGGCGCGCGCCAGCCTGTATAGCGGCGACATCATTCTATCCTTGGGCGAGCACAAAACCGACACGATCGACGCGCTACGAAAGGCGGTGCAGGCGCTTAAGGGCAGCAGCCCTTGGCGAGTTAGCTTCCTGCGTGCGGGCCGGCGTCGGCACGTATCGCTTGTCCCGGCATAGCTGCTATAACGATGCGTCCAGCCCGACTCTCTGATACAATATGCTGCACCTGAGATGGCTGGTTGATCGTCGTATGGCTAGCAAGCATCTTAGTAGCATGTGATGGAGGGATTATGGGCTTCCTTGATAATTTGAGCAAGACTATCTCGCAGGGAGTCGATCGTGCCAAGTTTGAGGCCGACAAATTTCAGAAGACGACGCGCCTACAAAATGAGATCAACGAACTGAAGCGACAGATCGACGCTAACCGTATGGAATTTGGCGACCGCGCGATCCAGCTCTTTCGGGCCGGGCAGATCCAGTCGGCCACGCTGGGCGAGATCTTGAAAGCAATGGATGCGCTTCAGGGCAGCATCACGCTGAAGGAAGAGGAGTTGAAGACTTCTCAATCCGAGGTGTTTGTTGAGCCGACGCCGACTGCCGGCATACAGGCGCAGAACGTGCCGATCAGCAGCGAGCCATCGACTCATGCGCGTCCACAAGCCACTGCGCCGGCCGGCATGAAGTTCTGCCCAAACTGCCAGTTCCAAATGCCAACCGCGGCCATGTTTTGCCCGAACTGCGGCGTGCGGCTGGGTGTTTAGACGGCACATTAGGCGGCGTCAAACCGGCCTTACCACCACGACAGCAAGACACCAAGATAATCTTGGTGTCTTGCTGTCGTTTCACTTTACGTTTTTCAGGTTATTTCGCCCCGACGGGCGAAAAATAACCTGCAATGACAAGGTTTCAGAATCGCCCGTCGGGGCGTTCAATTGAACACCCCGACGGGACTGAATCAATTATAGATGCCTTTACCATTACTATTGCTGGTGAGTGGCTGCTTGGTGGCGTTGAGGTGTTGCACTAGTGCCTCCTGTGGGCTGCGCGCGGTCGCAATACCATCCAGGTTGACGCCCAGGTGGATCAGTGTGATCGCAACCGCCGCTGAGATGCCGCTGAGTGTGACCGCGCAGCCGAGCAGCCGGATGGCCTGGGTGGTGTTCATCAGCGCTCGTGCGACGCTGGTATCCATCATTGTGACGCCGGAGATATCCAGCACCACCAGGCGTGCACGTTGCGCGCTCACATCTTGGAGCAGGCGATTCGTTAGCGCTTGAGCGCGCCGCGTATCGATATGGCCGACGATTGGCACGAACAGCACACCGTTGGCAAGCGGTACTGCCGGTGCTTCCATCGTCGTCACCATGTCGAGCAGTTGCTGTTGCTGATCCAGCTGCTGAGTCATCAGTTCATTGGCATCGGCCAACTCGAGGGCCTGCGCCTCCGCGCGCGCTTTTTCCGCATCGGCGCGGCGGGCTTGCTCTTCGGCGTTGCGCTGAGCGGTCTCGGTGATCAGGCGGCCAAGGACAATACCGCCGATGACGATCACTGTGATGATAATCGTCACCGGATCAGCATAGACGCCATCCCCACGCGCCCGAATGAGGAGAAGAATATACGTCGTCGCCGCGCTTCCGACAACCCAGATCGGCGTCGCCAGAATGAGTGCGAGCGCCGGCGGGATAAATATACTAATCCCGGCGGCGTCGGTCACAAATGGCTCCGGCGTCGTAAGGCCGATCACCAGGGTGACCGCGATCAATACAACATAACGCGCAAGTTCCCACCCCCGCCAATAGGCCATAAGCATTGAGGTTATAACCAGGCATGCGATACTTGTGGTAATGGTAACGGATGAATCATATGTCGAACCCGAGCCTAGCGCTGTTCCGATGATAAAAATCAAGCTGATCAGCAACGATGTACAGCTCAACAATCCGAGAAGCCCGAGCGTGACTTGCCGCTGCGAAACTTTCATAAATCCTCTGCTGTTCGAGCGCTCTCTTGCTCGGTAATTGGGTACCAAAACGCGCCGATGCGCCGGCCGAGGCCAAGTATGGGTGCCTGCTCCCACAACGAACGTTGTGCTTCGACATCGGCGTAGCGCGCTGATTTGTCGCGCGTCCATGTTGGGCGTAGATAAGCATAATCGTAGATGATCTGCCGTAGGGTGCGCTCGTCCAGCGCATAGCCAGGCCGTTGTGTCCAGTAGCATTGGATATCGCCGCTTAAGAGCGGCGGCAGCAGGTCGGGCACGAACATCGGCTTGCCAAAGGCCAGGTACAGCGTCGCGAGCGGAAGATCCTCGCCATACAGCGCTCGAATAACATCGGACGTAGTGTTTCCTTCTGTCCGACGTAGCGCAGCGCGTACCCACTGCCATGGCGATTCGATCTCCGGCACGACATAATACCATAATGTTGGTGTCGTTGTTCCTGGCATCGTCTGCCGCAATCGCTCGGCGGCTGTGCCAAGCTGGCCCAGCCCATCCGCGCCAAGCAGACGAACCCGCCAGCCAAGGCGGGCGTAGTCGGCGATCGCCTCTGGCCCAGCCAGCCCCCAGTCCAACCAATCCAGCAGCCGATCACGGTAGCGCCCGACCTCGGCGAACTGCGGTGGGCGCATGACACTCATAAACAGGTGGCGCACCCCCAATTTGAAAAACAGCTCGCTACACTTGACCATGCGCTCGCGCGTCCAGCGGGCGTACTCATCGCTTTGGGGCGAAATTCCGGCCAATACCGCACTACGCCGCGTACCACCCGGTGCGAAAATCACCGTTGCGGGAGCGACGCGGGCGACACAATCGGCTGGTGCATCCAGAAATGCCGCTAGTGATGGTGGTTGGACTTCGCTCACTCCACAAATCCTTCCATCGCTAGCGCGAGCAGGGCGCTGATCTCAAAAGCGCGCGAAACACGTCGTGGCCGATATGGCTCCTTCGCCAGCCAAACGGCGGTCGTCTCCTCTTTAAATGGCCGATAGCGCTGCTCAAGGAATGTAGCCGCGCGCTTGAGCGCCGCTTGACCTTCGGTAGGCAGCTCGCCTACCCGCGCGAGGAGCAACAGCGCCATCACCGCATAGGCGGTCTCTTCGCTATTGGAAGAGACCAATCCCCAGCCACCATCGGCGCGCTGATGTGCGCGAATACTGGTCAACACAGCTGTCAGATCGCAATGATCGGTTGAGAGCAGCGCCGCCAGCGTATGGCAGGTGGTATACAGCCAGGAGCTGTTCCATTTGTCGCCGCTCCAGCTTCCATCTGCGTGTTGGCGGTCACGAAGGTAGCTACTTGCATGCGCTGCGGGCTTGCCGAGCAGTGCCAGCGCGTGAATTGCGTGTGCCGTCACCGAGAGCGATGGCTGTAACTCACCGACATAGGTGTAAAAATGTGAGTCGATCGCAAAATGTAGCATCGGGTCAATTGAAACTTTGCGCCTGCCAGCGAGACATGCCAGCGCCATGGCCGTATCGTCCCCATCGGTGACGAAATAATCGCTCGTGCCAAGACCGATTGGGGTGAGCGCCAAGGCCAGATCGGTAAGGATTGGCTGGATTGAGTCGTTTAACGTCGGATGGTCGATCAGACCAGCTAAGAGAATGCCATACAGCGCTGTCGCTTGTTCAGTCCGGGCGATCGGCCATGCATTTGGCATAACTCCGGGCACGCCGATGCCGGTACTAGCGGCCGCGCCGGTAAGGTAGCGCTCGGCCCCCAGGCGCATATCCGCCAGTTCGGGCCGATCCTCAGCGGCACGCAGCCATGCTGCTGTCGCGGCCGGGCTATGCCCGACCCCGCCCGACCCGTCAATCACGGCAGGATCAGGGGTGCTGCCCCAGGCCTCCCAGGAGTGAACCGCTGCTGTGCCTGCCAGCGGTCGCAGCCGCGCGATCATCTGCCGGCGGCGGCGGCCAAGCGTGATTAGTTCGCTGTAGGGTTCCTGATCCACATCTAATCCTGCCGCCGCTGCATCTTCAAGCAGTCGCGGGAGCAGCAGCTCGACGGCCGAGGGAATATCGTCGGAGAGTGGCGCGCGCCATTGATGCGATTGCCGTTCGAGAAACGCCAGCCCGGCATGCAGCGCCGAATCATAAGTGCTGGCGCGCTTTCTATACGTGCTGAGGGCTAATACTGTTGCCAGCGTCGGCACATCGCGCGTCAATGGTATCGCGGGATTGCCCCAGCCACCATCGTTCTGTTGCTGCGCGAGCAGCCAACCCAGCGTGGCGCAGGCGTTTTCCGACGCAGGAGCCAAGAGCAATACTTGAGCGGTATCATAGATCGATGGGCTCGTTAGCCCTCCATCTTTACCCAGGTCGCTCACCAGATGACGTAAGTCGGTGATGAGTAGGTCGAGCATCCGGTTCATGAGCCTGCCTTTCTTTATATTACCCCCATGAAGGCGCTGAGCAGATTGAAACTTTGTGCTCCTACACTTGGAGGTAACCTGACGAAAGTATACATAAAAAAGCGGTGAACAACAATATCCTGATTATCCTATTTCTTAACGGTACTTGTCCTATATCGCATTGGCAGTACCGATCCGCGATTAGATGGCGCCCGCGCATGCCAGTCCTCGATACATTGTCATTCATGGCAGGCATGCGAGCAGCATTTCTATTTGATTCCATTGTAGATTAAATCTTGTCAAAAAATGACCACAACAGGGGTACTAAATGCTACATTTGTTTGGCATTATGGTTTCAATTTGAACATTTTCAGTGGCACTTCGGCGCCACCCGCGGCGTATAATCAACTTATGCATGGTTCAACCGAACTTTACCGTTCGGTGCGGGCGCAGGGGACGGCACCCAGCGGGTACCCGGCCGCCCCTGCGGAAAGCGTTTGCTGGCTCTGGCAGAGCCGCCGCTCTGCCAGAGCCAGCAAACACTATTCTTGGAGGGACACACTCCCTAGGTTTTGAAACATGCCTTATCGGTGGATCCATGATGAGTACTAGCAATGTAGATATCTAAGATGAGGATGAAATGCGTATTGTCATGTTGGCGGCTGGGACGTATGGGGATGTGCCACCGTGTGTGGCGTTCGGCTTGGGGTTGCAGCAGGCTGGTCATCGCGTGTGCATAGCGACATACGCGGAATTTGAAGATATCGTCACCGGTCGAGGCTTGGAGTTTGCCGTGCTCAGAGGAAATCCCCAGGAGCAGCAACAGCAAGAAGAGACCAAAGCCATGATGGCGTCGGTCGGCAATATCTACAGCTACATGCGCCACGCGATGCACTTGCATCTGTCGTACATGCATGAGCTATTGGTCGACTCCTGGTTGGCCTGCCAGGGCGCGGATGCAATCATTTTCGCGATCAATACGCTGGGTGGCTATCACATCGCTGAGAAGCTGGGTATCCCATGTTTCACGTTCTGGTATCACCCATTAAATGCGACCACCGCGTTTCCGCATCCGCTGATCTCGGCGCGCTTACGGCTCGGCGGTGCGCTGAATCGGCTGAGCTATACCGGGATCGAGCAGTTCGTCTGGCAGTTTATGCGGCCGACGCTGAACCGTTGGCGTCAGGAAACATTAGGATTGCCGCCGTTATCTTTCACGGGCGGTGCGCCCGAGCCGATCACAGGCCCGCGCGCGCGGCGGTTGCCCTTCTTGTACGGGTATAGCCCATCCGTCGCTCCAAGCCCGCGTGATTGGCGGCCCTGGCAGCGTGTCACTGGCTTCTGGTTCCTCGATCGCGCGACCGGCTGGCAGCCGCCCGCTGATCTCGTTGAATTCTTAAGCGGTGGCCCACCACCAGTCTGTGTCGGTTTTGGGAGTATGATCGGCGATAACCCAGCGCAGATGACCGAGGTTGTGCTGAAGGCGCTGCGCTTAGCCGGGCGGCGTGCTATTCTGGTCACGGGCTGGGGTGGCTTGAGCGACGCCGATATACCGGATGACATCTTCAAGATTGAGCGCGTGCCATATGATTGGCTGTTCCCGCAGACAGCGGCGGTTGTGCATCATGCTGGGGTTGGGACACTAGCGCTCGGCCTGCGCGCCGGTATCCCAACCGTGACGGTGCCTTTCACCCGCGATGAGCTGTACTGGGGCTGGCAGGTTGCTGGGATGGGAGTTGGCCCGGCGCCAATTCTGCGCACACAATTAACGGCCGAGCGATTGGCTACAGCGATGCGCTGTGCTACCAGCGATGCGGGCATGCGTGACCGCGTAACTGCGCTCGGCCGGCGCATTCAAGCGGAAGATGGTGTTGCGCGGGCGGTAGAGGCCTTTCATCAATATCTTTCCTAGTTATCCCATCGTCCGCTCCTCAAATAACTCTTTTGTGCCGTTGTGCGAGCGCTTTGCGCTCGCACAACGGCACAAAGAATGTATTCTTGCAGGGACTGCGTCCCTCCAAACCTCCCCATCTGTAAGTAGCACACAGCAGCCCCTGGCATGTTGCCAGGGGCTGTTACGTTTTGTTCAGCGCATAGGTTTGGCGGGCCGAATTATCGTGCCGGGCTAATGGGTGCGCTCCATGTGCATATCCAGGTAGCTCACGTCCACGCCATCGGGAATGTTGATCGGGACAGTCACGCCAGGGAACATCTCGTTATCCACTGAGAACTCGAAGCCAAGCGGCTCGGCCGGGTGCAGCAGCGCGACCTTGCTTACGGTGGTGAACGGGTGCGCGCCTTGTGCGACATCGACCTGGCCGGTGGTCTGCGAGAGCGTGATGCGGATACGGTGCCACTTTCCGGCGTCGAGCCATGCCGGCATAGGGGTAAGCTCAAGAATGTACGGCGGCGCGAAGGTGCCGAAATCTAGATCCTGCACAACCTCGGCGTAGTACTGCGGCGGGCCGAAGGCGCTGTTGCGCGAGACGCCGATAGATGTAATCGGCCGCGCCGGCTCGGGCGTGGTGGAGGGGAACGGCGCATTCCAGAGCATCAGGTTCTCGGTCAGCCCGTATGGCGCCGCGCTCTGATCGAAGCGCACGCGATATTCTATAACCACGTTCTTCGTTGGTGTAGCCTGCCAGCACTTGACGCGATCGGCGATCGGCACCCAGGTGTCGATCTCGGTCATACGGCTGGCGGTGTATTCCGAGCTGGCCGGGTTGCTGGCTAGATCCAGTGATAGGTTGTTGCGAAACGTCGCGCTGGCCTGATCGCCCACGATGTCGAAATTGAAGCCCTGCGCTTCGATGAAGTTTCGGCTGCCCCAGAACGGAATGAACTTGTGATCACGGCATTGGTTGGTATTGTGCGGGTGGCTGTTGTTGGCGGCCGGCGCAGCTTGCGTCGGCGCTACAGCTAGCATGCTCAGGATCAGTATGGCGAGCAGAAGCACCAGGCGAATTGAGCGCGATGTTGTCTTCATAGTCATCTTTCTAGTGTGTGTATCGGTGTGTGATTCGTAAGCGGGCTGGTGTGGTTGTTCTTTTTGTAATGAAGCAAAATCTTCCGATCAGGTAAAAATCCCGTTAAAAACCTCGTCTGTGGAAATAATACACCCCTTGCGAGCGCTGAACAATCAACCGATGTTCCTACTCACAGATAGTCCACTGCGATCTGTCGCAGGAATACAGGCGAGTCAAACGTGTAACCTTGTGAAAGAATGGACAAATACCAGGGGATTTTCGAATAAATAACTGTTCCACTTGGCTAACTAAAAAGGTTAATTCATCTCAGGAAGTATTCAGAAGCGCAGTCAGCTGGTGCAAATCGCGGATGTGCGAGGGTGCGCTCGCCGGCGCGGCGCCTGTTCGATCGAGCAGCCAGCCGCGCATACCGAGCAGCTGCGCGGCTTCGACGTTCTTAGCGAGATCGTCAACGAAGGCGCAAGCGGTGGGATGTAGGCCAAGAGCAGCGGCGGCAGCTAGATAGGCGCGCGCATCCGGCTTGGGGAATCCGGTGGTCGCGCTGGAAAGCAGCACCGAAAACCAGTTGGGATCGAGGCCTGCGTTCTGGAGCGTCAGGTGAATGCTGGGCAGCTCGAAGTTTGTGAGTATCGCCAGGCGCACCCCGCGCGAGCGCAGTGCGGCTAGGCAGGCAAGCGTATCGGGAAACGCGATGAAGCAGGTATGATAGAATGCGCCGATCTCATGAAGCGCCGCGATTGTGTCGACGGGAAGCTGGTATTGCGCGGCCAGCCGGCCCCAGAACACATGCCAGAACGCAGGCTCCTGGTCGATCGCGCGTGGCCACGGGCCTGGCCATGCCATCCAATGCCTTCCAACCGCGCCGGGCGGGAGCGTGGGAGCGACGGCGGCGATGCGGGCTTCGATCGCAGCGGCGGCGGCGGTATCGAAGCGCATGAGCGTGTTATCGCGATCGAAGATGACGGCCTGAATGTTCATGGATGGTGCTTTACGTTTTGTAGGTCCATTTTCACCCACAGGGAGAAAATGGACCTACAAGGGATACGAAATTGAGTGATCTGCATGCGTTCGAATTAGATTAAACTGGCACTATTTTCCCAGCGCGGCCTGTTGCTCGCCCTGATCAAGCGGAATAACCGCATCCTGATCGATCAATGCGGGCATACGGTCGTGGCCGGTGAGCGCGCGGTACTCAGGCGTGGGCGGCAGCGTCAGCATGTAGACGCGCTGCTGATCGCCGCGCTGCACTAGGAAGCCCTGGATGCCATGGTCGATCCCAAACCAGACCTTTTTCTCGACCCCTTGGAATGCCGGGATTACCACCGCTTTCGGCCGCAAGTAGTTCCACTTCCCCGCATCGAGACTCTCCATGCGCACCCAGCCCGTCTTGGGTAGCTTGAGCGCATCGTCGCGGTTGCCCCAGTCGAACAGGCGCAGATCGCCATCCACGATCGCCGGCAGCACCGGGCGCGGCTGCCAGAACACCGACTGAACCGTGCCGCTTGTGCGTGCTAGATCGAGCTGTTCGGTGGTGTATATTTCAGATAGAGCCGCCTCTAGCTTCTCATCGTATTTGAAGCGAACGCCTCCGCACATGGTTGCCTCCTTCTTCTACTGGAGACAAGGAGACAAGGAGACAAGGAGATCTTGCTATCCTTCTTATCTCTTTCTTACCTCTTTGCGTCTCCGCGTTAAAATCCCCGTCACCCGTCACCCATCACTCATCACGCGTCGCTCGTCCACGAAGTAGCCCGCCAGCGCCTCACGCGGGCTGCGTGCGGTGGCCACATTCTCCAGGCCGATATCAAGGCTGACCAATATCATGGCAACTTCGGCCGAGATGCCGCTGAGCGTGACAGCGCAGCCAAGCAGGCGCAGCGCCTGGGCCGTATTCAGCAGCCCGCGTGCCACGGCGGTGTCGATCGTGCTGACGCCGGCAATATCGAGAATGACCATCTGGGCGCGCTGTGCGCTGGCCTCGGCTAGCAGCCGGCTGGTGAGCGCCTCGGCCCGCCGCGCATCCAGATGCCCGACGATCGGCGCGAACAGCACCCCCTCGGCCAGCGGCGAGGCGTGTGTCTCCAGCGTCGCGACCAGGTCGAGCAGCTGGCGCTGCTGGTCGAGCTGCGCTTCCTGCTGGGCATTGGCCGCCGCGAGTGCCTGGGCTTGCTGCTCGGCGCGGGCCAGCGCATCTTCGGCGCGGCGGGTCTGATCACGCGCATCGTGCAGCGCGGTGTCGGTGACGATGCGCGCCAGGAACATGCCGCCGACGAGCAAAAGAGCGATGATAATGAACGGCGGGCCGGCCGGAATATCTCCGCCGGAGCGCGCCGCGAACAGCACGGCGGTGGCGATGGCGCTGACCAGTACCCAGGCCGGGGTTCCTAAAATAAGTGCTGTGACTGGCGGAATCAACAGGCTCAAGACCGCATCCAAGCTGAATAGCGGCAGCGGCGGCACGAACGAGGACAGCAGGATGCTCAGAAGCATGATCGCAGGCGCGGCATAGCGCCAGCCGCGCAGGTAGGCGCCTAATAGGGCGGCGGTGAGGAACACACCTAGAATATTAGCGGCGATCGCAAACGGCGGACTGCCAGCGCCGACCTGGTAGATCGCGATGCCCACCAGGCCGATCAGAATCATGATCTGCATTCCCATCGCCACTTGCCGCTGTGTGATCCGCATGTCGTATCCCCTCATATCGGCCGCTCGTCGGATCTCTACACCGAACCGCGCCTATCATACGCCAACAAGCAGCGCACGTCTACCGGTATATGTGTGCGGAATAGCCGAGAAATCGAAACAGCTCAGGCCAATCTTATCCACTTTCTCCACAGTTTATCCCCAAAAATCGCTTACACATACACCGTCTTTCCACTAGGAGCAAGACGCATGGCTGTGCTATAATAGGCTGGCTGGCTGATGCTCAATTGAACTTGACGAGTCATTATGTCCAATTAATGCCTTCAGATGCCTTATGGCTGACATCCCTTTCTCGAACAAGCATGCTTTTGAGCATGACATGGGTATTCCACATAGGTAAGATCGTATTATAGTGTAAATATTTATTAGTGCTCGAACAACAGCGGGATTTATATGGTCGCTCATTATATATGTCTTTTAGCCTGCCCTTCGACCCTTCGACACGCTCAGGGCGGGCAGGCTCAGGATGTTCGGCAGCATGGTACTTCATGATTTTCTGTACTTCACCGTGGTCGTTTCGCCCGGCCGGGCGAAACGACCACGGTGAAGTACAACATCGAATTTCAAATCGGAGCTCTTATGAACGATTTCGTGCATCTACACGTCCATTCCGAGTATAGTCTACTGGATGGCTACGCCACCACCACGGACATCACCGAGCGCGCGGCCGAGCTGGGCATGGACAGCATCGCGCTGACCGATCATGGCGTGATGTATGGCGCGATGGAGTTCTACGCCGCCGCCAAGAAGGCCAAGGTCACCCCGATCATCGGCATGGAGGCCTATATGGCCCCCGGCACGAACAAAGATGCGATGGTGCGCGGTGGCAAGAACTACTATCACCTGCTGCTGCTGGCCAAGAATGAGATTGGCTACCGCAACCTGGTCAAGCTGACCACGCGCGCGCACCTCGACGGCATGGGCAAGGGCGTGTTTGCCCGCCCGCGGATCGACCGCGCGCTGCTGGAGCAGCACCACGAAGGGCTAGTGGTCACCTCCAGCTGCATCGCCGGCGAGGTTATCCAGCAGCTGACGCTTCAGCAGAAGGACAAGGCCCGCGAGATCGCCGCCTGGCACCGCGACCTGCTTGGCCCTGAGAACTATTACCTAGAGCTTCAGCTGCACGACAACACGCCCGAGCTGGAGGGCATCAACGAGGAGCTAGTGCGGATCGGCAAGGAGCTGGGCATTCCGCTAGTGGCGACCAACGACACCCATTTCGTGCGTCGCGAAGATCTGGAAACGCAGAAGCACGTCATGTCGATGGGCATGAACATGACCTTCAAGGAGTTTTGCGGCAAGGGCTATGTGATGGACGAAACCTATCACATTATGACCGGCGAGGAGATGTGGGAGCGCTTCAAGCGCTACGGCACGGCGCCGCTGGAGAACACGCGCCGGATCGCCGATATGTGCCATCTCAAGCTCGATTTTGGGCGCGTGGAGCTGCCGAGATTCGAGTTGCCGCCCGGGCACGATGCTGCATCGTACTTGCGCTTTGTGTCTGAAGAAGGACTCATGCAACGCTTCAATGGCAACCCGCCCGAGAAGTATGTCAAGCAGTTGGCCTATGAGCTCGACGTGATCAACCGCATGGGCTTCCCCGACTATATTCTAATTTTGTGGGATTACGTCAAATATGCGCGTGGGCGCGGCATCCCCTCCATTCCACGTGGCTCGGCCGGCGGCTCGCTGGTGATCTACTGCCTGGGCGTCACCGACGCTGATCCAGTCGCGAACAAGCTGCTATTCGAGCGCTTCCTGAACCCCGAGCGCCCGGAAATGCCGGATATCGATGTGGACTTCGCCGACAGCCGCCGTGGCGAAGTGCTGGACTACATCGCCAACAAGTACGGCCGCGATAACGTGGCGCAGATCATCACCTATGGCACGCTGGGCGCGAAAGCGGCGCTGCGCGATATGGCGCGCGTGCTGGAGATACCTCTCGGCGATGTTGATCGCGTCGCCAAGTTGATCCCGATGCTGCCGGTCGGCACGACGATTGCGAGTGCGATGGAGCGCGTGCCCGAGCTGAAACAAATTTACGACACCAACCCTGAACTGCACAACCTGATGAATTGGGCACAGAAAGTCGAAGGGCGCATGAAGAGCGTCGGCACGCACGCATGTGGTGTCGTGATCAGCCGCGAGCCGCTCGAAAATATTGTGCCCTTACAGCACACCACCAAGGACGAGAACACCGTGATGGCTGCGTTCGACGGCCCGACGCTGGCGAAAATGGGCCTGCTCAAGATGGACGTGCTGGGGCTGACGAACCTCTCGATTGTGGCCGATACGCTGAATTACATTGAGCGCACCACCGGCAAGCGCCTGGAGCTGATCGACATTCCGCTGGATGATAAACGGGTCTTTGACAGCTTAGGTCGCGGCGAAACCACCAATGTCTTCCAGCTTGAGTCGAGTGGCATGACTCGCTATATTACGCAGCTCAAGCCCAACCGTGTGCAAGACCTGTACGCAATGGTCGCGCTGTACCGGCCTGGCCCGATCGAGCAGATTCCGCTCTACATCCAAAACAAAAACAACCCGCGTGGGATCAAATACCTGCACCCTTTGCTGAAGCCGCTGCTCGAAGATACCTACGGCGTGATGATCTATCAAGAGCAGATCATGCAGCTGCTCCAGGTGATCGCCGGCTATCCGCTTGGCAATGCGTATGTTGTGCTCAAGGCGATCAGCAAGAAGAACAAGGAGTTAATGGCCACCGAGGAGCCGCGCTTCAAAGATGGCTGCCTCAAAAAGGGCTTGACCAAGGAGCAGGGCGACGAGCTGTGGAATTTGATTCTGCCCTTCGCCGGCTACTCATTCAACCTCTCGCACGCCACACTTTACGGCATTTTCAGCTACCAGACGGCGTATCTGAAGGTTCACTATCCGACCGAGTATATGGCGGCGGTGCTGTCGGCATCGGCCGGCCAGATCGAGGATGTAGCCAAGAGCGTGGCCGAGTGCGGGCGGCTGGGCGTGGCGGTGCTGCCTGCCGATGTCAACCGCAGCCAGATCGGCTTTACGATCGAGCCACTACCGGATGGCCAGCTGCGCGAGTTCCGCAATCGCCAGGGTGTGCGCTTCGGCCTTTCGGCGGTGCGAAATGTCGGCGAAGGGCCGCTGGGCGTGGTGTTCAAGGCGCGTGAGGAAGGCGGGCCGTTCAAAAGCCTGGAGGAGTTCTGCGAGCGGGTCGACCGGTCGGCGCTCAATAAGCGCGTGCTGGAGAGCCTGATTAAGTGCGGCGCGATGGACGGCATGCCCGGCACGCGCCGGCAGAAGCTCGCGATCCTTGAGCAGGCGCTGTCGGCTGGGATCGAAGCGCAGCGCGCCCGCGAGGCCGGCCAATCCAGCATGTTCGAGCTGTTCGGCGGCGGGGGCGCTGTCGCTGGTGGTGGCTCCAGTGTTCAATCGCTGCCGATGCCAATTATCAACGAGACGCCGCAGGACTACAAGGAGCAGCTGGCCTGGGAAAAAGAGCTGCTGGGCATGTATGTGTCGGATCACCCGATCGCCCGGGCACTGGAAGATATGGACATGAGCGGTGTAACAGCGCTGGGCCAGATCGGCGAAGAGCATGTAGGGCAGACGCTGACCTTCCTGGGGATGATCTCGCAGATTCGCCGTTTGACGACTAAGAAGGGTGACAGTATGCTGGTGGCGATGCTGGAAGATTTGGAGTCGTCGATCGAGCTGGTGGCGTTCCCGAAGAGCTATGAGAAATATCGCCAGCTGCTGCAGGACGATGCGCTGCTGCGCGTGAACGCCAAGGTCGATAAAAGCCGGCGCGACGATAGTCTCCAGCTCATGCTGGAAAATGCCGTGGCGATCGAGCCGGCGACCGGCAACCCGGCCGATAAAGCGGCACAGCCACAAGCGCTGGAGCCGCCGCCACAGATGGATCTGGAGGGACAGGTCGACGAGATCCTGGCTGCTTCCGGCGGCGGGGCGATGATCGCGCCAACCGACGATGCGCCGCACCCAGCCGAGATGATTGGCGAGCGCTCAACTAACACTCTCGACTCAATGGATAACAGAATGGATCGAACAGGCATAATAAATAGCGCTGTTTCCTCCGACTCGTCTACGCCGGCTTCACAACCCAGTAAAGCAGCTGAAATGCCGGCCGACAGCCACTCGATTAGCATCATCAGGCCGCGCGTGAAGGTTAGCGCGAGCGGCAATGGCGGTGGGAGCAGCAACGGTAATGGCGGTGGGAGCAGTAACGGTAATGGCAACAGCAATGGCTACACAGTCGCCCCGCCGCCCGCGCCGGAATCGACCCAGGCGCTGCGGCTGTTCCTGCCGCGTACTGATGATTTCGATGCCGATGTGCGACTCATGCAGACGGTGGATCGCGTGTTGCGCCAGAGCAGCGGCGAGAATGCCGTGTTCATTCATATGCCCAACGCAGTTGGAACGGTGCTGCTGAAGCCGCGCCACAAGGTGCGCTGCGACGATATGCTGCTCGGCGCGCTGCGTGATGTGCTTGGCAGCGAGAGTGTGGTGCTAGAAGGATAAATCGCCACAAAACTCGTTCAACTTGTTGGCAAATCTGTGCAAAAAGTGTATACTCCGCCTGTGAAATGGTGGAAACGCCATCGACCCAAGCGCAGAGAGGTGCCCGCAATGAGTGCACAGATTAGTGAGCTCGTCACGAGTAGCGCATCCGCACCCCGATCATCTAAAGCACCCCGAACAGATGCTGTCGATGATCTGGCGCTGATCGCGGCGATAGCCGCAGGTGACAGCAATGCGCTGGAGCAGCTCTACGATCGCTACGGAGCGGTGGTGTACCGCGTGGCGCGACGGATGCTGAAGGACCGCGAGCTGGCCGAAGACGTGGTGCAAGAGGTGTTCTGGCGGGTCTGGCGGCGCAGCGCCAGCTTTACGAATGATCGTGGGCGTGTGGCTCAGTGGCTGTTTGGGATTGCGCACAACCTGTGCATCGACGAGCTGCGACGGGTGCGCGCGCGGCCGGCCCCGGTCTATGAGGATATCGAACATCCGGTGATCCAGCAGCTGATCGATGAGCAGACCGATGTTCCGGCCGCAGCCTGGACGACCGAGCAGCGCCGGGTGATCACCGAAGCCATGCGCAAGCTGCCGGCAGCTCAGTGTCAGGCGATCGCGCTGGCCTACTTCGGCGGCATGTCGCACCAGGAGATCGCTACTAAGCTCAATCGGCCGCTCGGCACGATCAAGACACGGGTCCGGCTGGGGCTGCACAAGCTTGGCGGCCTGCTGGTGGCCCGCGGACTCCAGGCGTTTTTCTCATCTGACCTATTCTTGAGAAGATTCCTCAGCTCCGCATCGGCCGGCGGGCGGGCGCCATAGCGCGCCACCACCCAGCTGCCGATATCATTCGCGAACTGTGCTGCTTTGGCGAGATCGCCATCGCGACGGTAGTGCGCCAGGAAGGCCGCGTCAAACGCATCGCCAGCCCCGGTTGCGTCGACCACCGGCCCATCGCCGGTGGGGTAGTGCTGCGCGTGATCGTGCGCCAAAATAAAGCAGCCGTCGCGGTCGAGCTTGAGCGCGATGATCGCGCCATCGTAGCGCTCGTGCAGCTCCTGGGCGATCGCCTGCGGATCGCGCTCGCCGGTGAGCGCCTGACCCTCATCGCGGTTGGGGAACAGAATATCGACCGGCAGATCGGCGGTGATGCGTGCGAACTTATCGTGCCCAAGCTCGCGGATCATCTGATAGGAGGCTGGGTCGAACGATACCGTCGCGCCGGCGGCCTTAGCGATCTGGGCGGCGCGTAGTGCGGCGGCGCGCGGCGGCGCGGTAAACAGCGACCAGGCGGTGATGTGGACATGCGCGCAGCTCTGGAGCACAGCCTCGGGCAGATCCTCCGGCAGCAGGTGAAAGTCGGCGCCCTGATTCGTGACCATGCTGCGCTGGCCGGCGCCGTCGATCATCACCAGGATCACGCCAGTGTCGTGCGCGCTGGTGCGGGTGACATGCACGCGCACGCCTTCGCGATCGAGATCGGCCACGACCAGATCGCCGAAGACATCCGCGCCGACCTTGCCGATAAAGCCGGCCGGCTCGCCGACCCGCGCGATCCATGCCGCGACATTGGCAGCCGAGCCGCCCGGCGCCAGCGCGATCCGGCCGGTGGTATCGCCACCCGGCAGCAGGATAGTATCGGGCTTGACCAGCACATCCCAGACCAGATCGCCGACAGCGATGATTGGGTGCTGCGCGTTGGTGTTCAATAGATTCCTCAAATAGCAAAAGCGGAAAACGTGCGGCGCAGTATACCATGCTATTCGTCGGTGTTTTACTGGGAGAGCAGCACCAGCACGCCCCACGCCAGCAGCACCACGCCGAGCGGCGCACTGAGCCGTCGGCCCCACGGTAGGTTCTTCTCAATAGCCATCACCACACCTAATACCAGCATCCAACCTAGACTTCCAACTCCAACCGCAAACATTAGCAGCATCAGCGACCAGCAGCAGCCGACGCAGAATAGCCCGTGATGAATTCCCAATGCAAACGCCTGCCGTGCCTCATCGCGGCCGTGCCAGTGGCCTAGAATGAAGTTCAGCGGCGAGCGGCACTTGTCCAGGCAGTAGTACTTCAGCGGTGTGAACTGGTAGACCCCAGCCAGGATCAAGGTCAGCGCCCCGAGCATCCAGGCGTTGCTCGCGAACCACGCGCTCTGACGGATCGCCTGGTGGAGCGCCCAATCACCGCCATAGACGAGGATGCCGAACAGGACCCAGACCTCAAGATATCCGGCGAGAAGCAAAGCCGCCAGCTGCGCATGGTCGGGCCGCTGCCGGGTAAACGCCTGGAACATCGTGATCAGCGGCAGGCTAGTCGGCAGCATCATCGCAACGACCATGACCGCCCAGCCGGCGATGAAGACCAGCGCAAGCGCGCCGTTTCCCCTGATGGCATCCAGGTTGTGATGGCTGAGGAAGCGGCCGTAGGGTGATTGGCCCCAGAGCCAGAGCGCCAGCCATGCCAGCACACTCAAGGCCACGATCAAGAGAGTCAGCGGCCGACGGGTATCTGCTCGTACCCACATATGTCCACCTGCTTTCCAGTATTTCCCCTACTTCCCTCTTTGCTCTCTTAAGAGAGGGGGCGTTATTGCTGA